>Ga0214544_1005717_pt1 | contig 23782 bp, 16 predicted proteins | sample CNSS3metaG_FD_160074 | JGI IMG/M metagenome (GOLD analysis project Ga0214544, IMG submission 160074) | Root nodule microbial communities from cowpea collected in UCLA plant growth center, Los Angeles, California, USA - CNSS3 | ecosystem: Host-associated > Plants > Roots > Nodule | place: USA... | reverse complement strand
TCTAAGTAATTCCGGATGACTGTAACAGTTACCATTTCTTTATCGTCTTGTTCATCTGAATGCTTCTCGTTATTATAATTGTGTGATACTTTATTTGATGGATTAATCTATTAAAAATGGGACGTCATAAATACCATAATACTCTTTTTCTTAAATATCTCCATAGAACCAATGAACTTTGATTCTTTGGACAAATCTACTAAAGTCTACCTATTATTTTTCTTTATATAATCAATTTAAGTCCAATAGTCTTATCCAAAAGTTTTTGCATTAAAAGTACTAGTGAATTCTAAAAAGCTTATTAGATTATTTTTAGTTAGGTAAGTGTAAAAATCATTACCAAAAGAAATTTTATTTTTTTCTTTTACTTTCCAGTCCCCACACATGACTTCACTATTATATTATTAACCTTTAAATGGAATATATTCTCAAAGACTCAATATTTTCAGTACATCACTTAAGAATAAAAACCCTACAAACAACTATGTTTATCCTAAGAACATGTTATTAAAAGTTTTAGAACCTATTTTTCTTGGGATCAAGTAATATTATCATATACCCCCACACTTTTACAGTGTGTTTAAATAAGAAAATGTAAAAGTATAATTCATTCATAGAAAAATTGAAATTTTTATGATAAAATATGTTGTTTTGGAAAGAAAATTTTCATATTATAAAATCCCTGTCTTTTCTCTTTGTATTTTCTTCTTAACTTGATCTTGGTCGAGGTTAATTAACTTGACTAAGAACAAGACATAATTAACTTGGCTAAGATCGAAGTGTTATAATCTCAACATTTTTTTTTTATAAATATCGACAAAGGATTCTTTCAAACAAAAGCCAAGCCTATTTATTTTTCAGCCAACATCATCAAATTTATTTTATTGTTGGTGTTAGGTCGAGTTTATTTCCCAACAAACATTAGACAATATTTTCTTAATCAACATTAACAATGTTCTTTGACTAGTGTTAGACACTTTCTTTTCCTAATTTGTGTGAACTCGGGTTAATTTATGTGAATCGAGTTAAGGTTTAAACCAATATCAATTATAGTTATTTTTTGGGCATAATTCATTATTATTTCTTGAACAATGTTCGTTAGGATTTTTCTGGCCAACGTTGAGAAGATTTCTCTGTAATTGACATTGACTATGGTTTTTTTTTTTTTCTTGATGTTAATAGAAATATTTTTATATTCGTTGTTAGGATTATTTTATTGTTGTAGATCATTATTATTTAGATTTTTCTCAACCATTGTTAAGGAGATTATTTTTTGGAAGATGTGAAATAGATTTTCTTGATTGACGTTTATTGTAATTTTTTCATCGATATCTACAATGGTTTTTTTTTTTTACCAACAAAATAAATATTATTCTTTGTCAATAATTTATTAGAATTTTTTTCTTATGTTGATTGTGTAATACCCTACTATTGGTATTAAAGTACTACTAATCACTTTACTAATCGTTTCATAGCAGTCAGATAATTGATATTATTAGTATGTTTAGAATCCTCCTTTGAAATTAGGTTAGTATAATTTTCCCAGGTCATAGGTTAGCATGTTTCCCTCTAATCGTTTTCTGTGTTCGTTATTTTATTATGGTTCCCTCTTACATTCAGTATCACTAAATTGATCTCAACTATATTCCATACAAAAATAATAATCTCAGACATAATTAATATTATTAATAAGAAAATTAAATTATATTAAGAGACCTCAGTTCGATTTTTAATTCATTAATTCATTGTTGAAATTAATAATATTAGTTACTTGAATTCTCAACATTACGAAAAAAAAAATATATAAATTTTGGCAACTATCAACTAATGTCATCTCTAAAATCCCTATTATACATTATCATCAACTAAATAATCTTCTCTGTAACATATTTATGATAATGTCCAACAACAGTCTTATAATTGTTTTCACTTCTTGATTGCCAAATAGTAGAAGTCCTCATGGTTCAACTCGAACAATTTAGCAGGCACAATGTTCATTTCAATCTTCAACATAATGTTCTTTTACAACATCTTCAACACAATGTTAAACAATTCATTTACAATAAAAGTCTGTCCATAGTCGTAGAAAACTAGTTCTAAACCTGACTCTGGTCATGTTTCACTACTTGGTCCTCTTGTTCCTCTCATTTAGCTATTTCAACATCTGATAAAAGTGTCACATGATCATCATAGTTAGTATAACGTACCATTCATTCCATTGAACTACCAATGGAAAAACCAGAAAAACCAGGGAAAGAAAAGGAACTCTCACTAAGTTGTGTCAGTAAATCAGAAATAGTATTGAGCTGTGCAGAATGACAGTGTCTCTAAAACTACTAAAATCATGTTTCCATCCATGGCTTTGGCAGTGAAGATCCGAATACTTGGTGGAGCAGTATTTTCTCCCTTTTGCTTAGCTTGTTTATGCCATAGCCTCGAAAAACTCCTAATTTCAATGCTTCTCTTCCTTCTTCCACAGCCCTTTTCCTCACAGCGGTCAATAAAGAAGAACCATGAGGAGTTTCACTGTTTCCAGTTTTTGGTGTTTCATGTACCATCTTCTCTTCCCCTGCTTTCTCCTCAGGTAGTAGAGTCTTGGCTCCATTGGCACTACTTCCTGCACAATCATCACGGTCCCTATTACCCCACCATTTATTTGAAGTGGCTGATAAGCCTTCTGACGGAAATCCAGACTTGAATTCATCCATTGTTGTCATTGCTTTGTTCAAGCCAGCATTAGCCACATTCTGCGTCCGTGCACTTTCCACATTCTTGTTTCCTTGCTGCGGCGAATTCTGAAGCACTGTAATACCTTGTGCTTTGGCCCTCTCATCATTTGTTTGTTGAAAAACACTGCCGTCAAAAATGGTAGGCAAGAAGATTAGCAAAAACTTTCTATGTTCTCTTACTTGAGCAACATTGACAGCACTCCAAAATTACCATCAACTGAACTGAGAACCAAAAAGAATCCTACAAGAGTACTTTAGGTCACCAAATTGGCAACCGCAAGAAATAACCGAACAGATTTTAAGATTATTCTCCAACCAAGAGGTGTTAGACATTTGACACCAGCATAAACGGCACATTAGAAAAAGCAAGCATGGCTTCTTTAATCCATTTACAATTTCGTAGACAACCAAAAAAAAGTACTCCGACAAATCCAACATTTACCAAAAGTACCAAAGAAGTCTACTATTCAAAGTTGGTGTAAAAAAATGGCAATTGGTTCAAAGAAACAAACAAACTGCTATGTGTGTGTGAGAAAAGAGGAATCAAATGAGTATGGAAGTGTAACTCTGTAAAATTATTATTGAAATATGAGCTTATCACAATGGATGGTGGTTGTTTACCCCAGGAATCACTCGGGACCAAATTATGGACGAATGTTGCATAACCAGATGGGGGCTGTTTGTAGATAGAGAATGTAGGGTTGAGTATGATCTGGCGCGAATCTGCATACAGTTTCATTAATTCGCTCGTCAAAATGTTTTCCGCTGGGCGAACAAACCTTTTGCATAAAAGTGAAATTTGGCCGAAAGTTTGTTTAGCTGGTCGAGAATCATGTCTCGCTGGTCGAGAGACATTAAAATCTTGCGAATTATGTATGTTTAGATGCTATAAATTTACAGTTGCTTGCTCATTAATTAATAAGGAATATTTGTGTCACCCAAAAGGGGACCATTGCTTATAATTAATGACATTAAAGTAATACTTAGTAAATATGTTTGTATATTCAAAGATAGCATGCATGTAGACTTAAGTATGATTGATTGCCTATTAAAGTATGTTTATTTTAGCCTCTTAATTGTATGGAAATTTGTCAATTTAAGCATCTCTCAAAGGTGAACTTAAATAAATGATTTGTATGGTTATATGTCAGTTTAAGCGTCACCCAAGGGTGAACTTAAATGCATGACTAGTGTAGTTATGGGTCTAAATCCATTAAATTTATCAAAACATTAATGTGTGTGAGCTTATATATTTTTTCCAGCTTCCATGAATATGTTTGGTTTGGACAGTGGTGTGATCAAGTTCAATGGTTTAAACTATGTTGATTGGTATGAACAAATCCAGTTTCAATTTGGTGTGTTTGATTTAGATTTAGTTATGCATGAGATGTCCCCAACCATCATTGAGACCAGTACAATAGATGAAAAGTTTCTTTATAAGGCTTGGCAAAGGTCTAACATATTGTCTTTGAACTTGATGTGCATGACCATGGCAGAAAATGTGAAGCTATCTAGGCCCAAGACTGAAAATGCAAAGGGATTTTTAAAGTTGATCAAGGAGTATTCACAACCGGACATTATTGATTGTGAGAACTCTCAAGCTAACAACAGATAAATTGGTTTATGGTCACAGTCCATTCATGATCATGTAATAGGAATGACAAATATAGCTGGAAAGCTGAATCTATGGGAATGAAGGTGAATGAATCTTTTCTGGTCCAGTTTATTATGCATTCTCTACCCCTTGAGTTTGGTCAGCTCCAAGTGATTATAACATACTTAAGGATAAATGGAACTTTCAAAAATTAAAGCCATGCTAGTTCAAGAGGAATGAAGGCTCAAGAAAATGAAAGATCATTCAATTCATCTCATGATGATACTAGCTCCTGTAAAGCCAATCCAGGAAACAAGGACAAAGCCCCATTGAAAGTTATCAAGAAGGACCATAAATGCTTCTTTTGCAAGAAGGTGGATCACTTCAAAAAGGATTGTCTGAAAAGAAAATTTTTGTTTGAAAAGAAATGTACATTTTATGTTCATGTAAGTTTTGAAACAAATATTATTGAAGTACCTAATAATACTCGGTGGTTGGATTTACGAGCTACCACTCATGTTTCTAATATTATGCAGGGAATTCTTTCAATTCAGCCCATAAAAGGAACTGAAAAGTATTTATATATAGGGAACAAAATGAAGGCACAAATAGAAGGAATAAGGACTTATATATTGTTTCTAAAGACGGGCTATTGTCTAGATCTTGAAAAGTGTCTCTATGTTCTTGGTTGTGCTAGGAATTTGATTTTTGTTGCAAAGTTGGATTGTTTAGGTTTTAATTTTAAGATTGGAAATAGTGTATTTCATTTGTATAAACATAAATACTAATATGGTTCTGGTACTTTATATGATGGTTTATACCATTTGAATCTTAATGTTAGTTTTATTCATTCCCTATTTAAATGTTGAACATGTTTCTAGTAGCAAGTGTAATGTACAAAATGAAAATTTTGCTTTCTTATGGCATCAAAGATTAGGTCATGTATCCAAAAATGATGATGAGGTCGGTGAAAAATGATATCTTACCTTAATTGGATTTTGGTGACCGGGATGCATGTGTGGATTGTCTAACGAAGATAAACAAACATGTTTAAAGGAAACGAAGATGAAGCCATAACCAAGGGAACACTTAAACAGAGACGAATTCACTAATTAAGCAAGGAATCTCTAAAATTAAAATTAAGATTCAAATGGTATAGACCATCACATAAAGTACCAGAACTATAATAGTACGTATGTTTATACAAATGAAAAACACCCTTTCCCATCTTAAAATTAAAACCTAAATAATCAAACTCTACAATATTCCTAGCACAACCAAGAACATAGAGACACTTTTTGAGATCTAGACAATAGCCAATATCTAGAATCAATTTATCCTATTCCTTCTATTCGTGCCTTCATTCTTTTTCCCATATATAAATATACCTTTAGTACCTTTTATAGGCTAGATTGAGAGAAGTCTCTGCATAATATTAGAAACATGAGTGGTAACTCTAGATTCTAACCACTAAGTATTATTAGATACTTCAATAATATTTGTTTCAAAACTTACATAAACATACTTTTCAAACCAAGATTTTTTGTACACACAATCCTTCTTGAAGTGATCCACCTTCTTGCAAAAGAAGCATTTGTGGTCTTTCTTGATTCTACCCTCATTAACTTTCATTGGGGCTTCATCCTTCTTTCTTGAATTCGCTTTACTGGAGCTAGCACCATCATGAGTCATGAGATCAATTGAATGATCCTTCATTTTCTTGAGTTTTTCTTCCTCTTGAACTAGCAATACTTTAATCTCTTGAAAGTTCCATTTATCCTTAAGGGTGTTATAATTCACCTGGAATTGACCAAACTCATAAGGAAGAGAGTTCATAATAAACTATACCAAAAAAGATTCATTCACCTCCATTTCCATAAACTGCAACTTTGCAACTATATTTACCATTTTTGTTACATGATCATGAATGCGTTGTGACCATTCAAATTTCTTGGTTGTCAGCTCACTCGTGAGAATTCCCACAATGGACTTATCAATAATGTCCAATTGTGAATACTCCTTGATCAACCTTAAGAATCCCTTTGCATTTTCAGTCTTGGGCATAAATGGCGTCACATTTTCTGCCATGGTCATGCGCATCCAGTTTAAAGACAGCATGTTAAACCTTTGTCAAGCCTTATAAAGAGACTTTTTATTTGTTGTACTGGTCTTATTGTTGACTGGGATCAGGGATGGAAAAATACTGGTGCTCGTGAGTATCTGCGGATAAAATCCACACGGATAGTTGGTATCCGCAGGTATTTATTACACCCAAGTAATGGGTAGCGGGTATTTAATACCGGTTTATAAATAGGTCGGGTGCGAGTATTATACTACTCGTAACTACGGTATCCATTACCCACAAAAAATTGAAATTTAATTTAAATTTTATTAGATTAAATTTAATTAAAATTAAAATTTAATTTATATTCAATTTACTTATATTTTATTTTATATGTTTCTGTAATTTTATTTTAAAATTTTATAAAATATCCTTTTTAAATATTCACGAGTATCCACGAGCTTTAAAAAACTCGCATGTATGTTTATGTTTCAAATGAGTACCCGACGGGTACGGGTAATTTTTTTTGTTGCAGATCGGCTTGTGAGTAGGCATTATCCGTCCCCAACCCAACTCGTTGCCATCCCTAACTGGGGGCATCTCATCCATATCTATAGCTAAATCTAAATCAAACACACCTAAATGAAACTGGATTTTTTTTATACCAAATAGCATAGTTTAAATCATTGATTTTGACCACACCACTACCTAGACCAAACATATTCATGGAAGCTGGAAAGAATATATAAGCTCACACACATTAATGCTTTGATAAATTTAATGATAGTGGCACGAGGAAGAGGTCATAGCAACCCAAAAGGAAATGGTGGCCGAAGTAGGCATCCTGAATGTTCATATTATAGGAGAATGGGTCATACCCAAGAAAAATGTTATTCATTGCACAGTTTCTAGACAAAGATGCTCATTATCTGATTATTAACAATCTAGAGTTTATGATCAAGAGTACCAAGAACTTTTGGAGTATATGTTTGAAAAATCTACCAATCTTGGTCAATCCTTTTCAAGGCCAAATGTATCGACAACATGCATTTCTCAAACAGGATTCTAGATTCAAGTGCCTCAGACCATGTCTCTAGTAACATTTCTTCATTTCCTCATTTTATTAGTGTTGCCAATGGATGCACAAGATAGGTATGAATTTGCACATAGTGCTTGAATTCGGTGCACTCATCAATGGAATGTTCGACACTTGGGTGGAGACCACATTTGTCATTGGTTGTACTCACACCTCGGCAATCCAACTTCAAGGAATGCTCCCATAATAAACATAATGGAGCTTCGAATTTCATTCACCCTCCTCACTAATGTGATTGCTCAAGCTTCAATAGCATTCGTTGAAGTGTGCCCAGAGAGCAGATTGTCCTAACACTAGGCTTATCCTCCTGAAACCCTAGCCCAAAAGCTCCATATGTAATGGGTGGTGGGGAATCCCAAACAAAAGCTCCATCTTACACTACTATCCAAGAAGTTGATGTTGACAAGGCCAAGGCAAGCTGGAAATTTTAGAGGAAAGGCTCAGGGCCATTGAAGATGATGTAAGTTATGGTTTTGAGGATTGTACAGGACTATGCCTGGTGCTAGATGTATTGATTCACTCCAAATTCAAGGTGTCAGACTCTGAGAAATACAGAGGAACCACATGTCCCAAGAGCCACCTCACTAAGTACTACAAGAAGATGGTTGCACATGCACATGACGACGAACTGTTGATACACTTTTCAGAAGACAGTCTAGCTAATATGGAGCTTAATTGGTATATGCATCTCAAGTATGTTGTTTCAAAAGAATAAGTGCTGATATTGACGAAAAAAATTTTGGTTTCAAAAGAATAGTCAAAACTAATGGCAATGAATAAACTTTACTAGACTTGAAAACTTACCTCTTGGTGCCACTAATCAAAACCATTGTCACAGGGCCCTGTAACACCACACTTTAAACCCCACCTACATAAAATTAAAATGATACTCATAAAACACTAAATCAAATTTGTCAAAACCACAGCATGTGACTGTTTCCAGAAGCTTGTCTAAGGACATAAGCAATATATCAAAGTTCCTATGTACGAGCACATGACCAAGTACCAAAACTATTACATATTCTTAGTTAAGCTGTTGAGGTAAAAAAAGAAAAAGTAACACTAACATCATAACCAGGAGTGAATAGTGAAAACAATGAACAGATAGTGTGATGTAAATTATCTGTTCAGAAGTGATAAAATACGATAAGAACTCAATCTAAACCTAAGTAGCTTCCCTACAAAATTTGTTGTCCTTGGCCAGAAAGAAAAAAAAAAAATTATAGCAAAGCATATTCTTTATTTTCTTATTTCTTTGTGATCTATCTGAGCGTTTCTAAGATAAACTAACCCATGCTTTTTTCAATTATTCACACCTCCCTACCCTATAAAAGAAATATTTTTCACCCAAAATTTCATCTGATAAACTGTTTTTCTCACTTAAAATTTTCAAATTTTACTTCCAGATTTCTAGATTCTCAGCATATTGTTGCTTCAATTCCTATTTCACCTTTTGTTGCTCAACATGCCAAAATTTTGGAAGATTGCGTAACGATTACCACTAGAAAAAACTAAAAGAAAAATAAAAGTCAGATACCAAAGAGGTAAATTTTGTGGGTTCTTCCTAACAGGTTTGGTAATTACGTTCTTTTTAGCTGTTATAAAAATTATAAATTCAATTACAACAGAAAAAAAAAAAAAAACTTGATGAAAGGGATTGTCGGAATATGAAACTGAAACATTTTTCAAAGAAAAAAGAATTCTGAAGAAACGCCCAGAAGCAGAAATCTTAAGATTTTGTATTACGAAGTAAAAAAAATTGCATTTTGAAGCGAGTAGGAGGAAGAAAAGATTGAGGGTTTTGCGAATTATTACCTGATATTAAGAACAATTGAATTGATCAGAGTAGCGTGCGTGTCTGCTATTTATTTAGTTTCAACTTGTGTTATGCATCGGCGTCTGAAGCTTAAACTGAACTGATGTGAGACGTTGTGTCAATTCTATATAGGCCAAGGAATTTACCATAATGATCTCACCATTAGGGTTATTGTCACGAATACAAAGAAAAAAAAAAGTTTATTTAGTTTAACATTATTGAAAACTGAATTTTTTTAAGACTAAATTTTGATATAATTAATTCATATATGTATATAATCTAATTTAATAATTAATAATTTAGTTATTGAACTAAAACTTTTCATAGAATAAATTAAGTTTATGCTTTTTTTATCAAAATTCAAATTACTTAATTATTTATTAAAAACTTAATTTAAAGTATGATAGTTTTTTAAAAGATAATTACATGACTAATACAAATATTCATTCAGAAATATATAATTTATTTTAAAATGGATATATATATATATATATATATAAATTGAAGTATTTACCGATTATATGGTTATAATTTAATATTTATAATAATATTCAATACAGTAACTCAATTTTTTGTTAATATTAAAAATAAGCTTTGGCATAAACACAAAGTAAAGGAGATAAAGAGTTAAATCAAAATGATATTGATTCGTGCATCGAATACAACAATACGCGAAATGTTGATGATATGTTTATTTCGAAAACAATAAAATATATGCATCGAATACAACACTATCCGTTACATTCATGATACATTTATTTTAAGAATAATAAAATATTATATATGGTATATACATATTATAGATTAAATATTTAATAATAAATATTGATAAAATCCTAAAATATCGAAATATATGTCAGATACTCATAAATTATTTAAATTAAAATATCAATACATAATTGAGTGAAAAAAATAATAGTTATAATTCAATAATGTAATCATTTCTCACATGCGTGACGGATAAAGATGCCTAGAGAAGATTTCTCACATGATTAAGATATTTATTTTTAAAATTTCAATAATTTAAAACCAAGATTTCAAAAAAAAAAAAAAACAATTTAATGAATGTATCCTTGTGACTACTCCCCTGCCTCAAACAGTTCACAAAACAACAACTGAACATTTTTATTAGCTGCAATACATCACCAGCATAACCAATCCTCAACTTTTGTTTTCTGTTCTTCAAAAACAAAGTCACAAAATTTATACATCCTGAAAATATTTAAAACAAAATTTGGTTGGTTCATTAGCTTTAGAATTTGTCTTTTACAAGTATAAGTTTGTTATCTTTTTGTAGTGATTCTTTAGTTCCAAATACTGAAGGAAACAAACAAGACGCACAAGTAAGGAGAAAATATAGCAGATTTATTTAAGATACAACATTCTTATACCTTTTAAAATCCCATCTGAATGTAGACTAACTTGAAATAATACATAAGTATTTGTAATTAAATTATACTGTAATGAGTAACAATGATGTTGACCTCTGAATCCTCTTTATATTGTATGTAACAAATAAATAAAATAAAGCTCTCTTCTTTTAGCTCATACATATACATTGCTGATACAATTGTGCAATTTCAAAATGTCAAAGTCCTGCTTCTGTCATTTGTCATTCCTATTCTGTCAGTAAAATATAGTATGAAAAGGAAAAGGGAATCCTATGAACTCCCAAAAATTCTAGTATGTTGGAGATCAATTTCTCTCCATTCTGAAAAACTTCAAATTCCTGCCAATATGTGGAAACATATGAAACCAGTGAGTAAAGTAAACAAGTATCACTCTTTTTCATGCATGGTACAGAAACAACTTTGATGCATGCAAGATTACCTTACCAATTCAGTAATATGTCAATCAGATTTATAAGTGTCCTTCTTTCCAGCAAGAATCATTGAAATTTGGAGCCCTCTACTAAATGCTTGATTAAATAGCAACCGGGTTTGAAACTCTGACACAAATGGGAACCATGACAAAATAGCTGTTGGCAAGAATATTATTAATCCCATTACATATTCATAAGCTCTGGATAGCTCTTTTACTGAGTCCCATAGTTTAGCTCCTTTCAAGCACACCTTGCATGCTTGTGCAATCTTGAATGAAAAAAAAGAAGGGAACATCAGTTTTATTTGATGAATGAAACTCTTAGAAAAATGTCTAGGATGGAGTGCAAGTAAATAGCAATATTTCTTCAATCTGTCTCAGACATGTTAGATAATGGTTTTATTTGAGTAGATTCTGTCATAAGTACTTATGGGAAAAGAAAATATGAAAGGTAAAATGAATTTAGTTTCTCTCACAAGCTAAAATCAACTTATGTATTTTGGATTTTGGAAAGTTAAACGAGAGTTTCTTTTCATGTAAATTCAATTCATTTTATTCTCCTACTTTCTTGAAATGTAAGTGCTTATTGAAAACTTTATTCAAATAGGGTCAATTTGACAAAAAGGCAAAAGGTTGTTCTTAATTAATGCTTCTCTAAGGTGCAGAAGTTTTAACTTACCAGAATAATGGCCCATCCAGAGGGCATGAAGGCAATAATGGCAGCAAACAAATCTGATATGGTGAGTCCACACACCACAAATAATACAGTCATGACTGACAAAAAGCCAAGGAAGAGAAGGGCCTTCAGAATACGAAACATGAGCTGAAAGTCGGTGCCAAATCTTCGTCTTCCCATTGATACCATCTGATATATACAGATAGCAGAAGACAAATGAATTAGTACTGCAGAAATGTGAACTAATGTTAACTGTACAGTGACTAAATTGATTTAAAAGCTCCCTTTATTTTACGAAAATAAATGTTTTATGTCTAAAATTCAAACTAGGAGTGAAAACTCACTTTAGTTAATAATATTTTGTATCAAACAAATGAATAGGCTTAAATTGAACCAATAGTAGTCTTATAGGAAATAACTCTTGATCCCCAGATAGAATTTGTACATACCTTCAGTACAATAAGTATTATTATTAGAACTGCCCAAGAAAGTCCAAATACCTGCAGGGAAAAACCAAAGGTTGAAGTAGGATGATGCCAATAAAACTTGAAACTGTTAATAGGATAGGAGAATGCACATAAAGAGTTACTCTACCAGCAACTCCTTGTGATGATGAGTAATATCCATATGGTAGACAATACCATATTGGTACATGAAGAAACGAAATGCAAGAATTATCTCTAGTATTTTCCCCCTGATATTTGAGTGTTTCATATGTTCATTTTCTTCATCCCACCAAGATTCCCAGCTTTTATCAGCTGAAATACCAATGCCACCACGATTTCCCATCCACCGCTTCCAATCTGTCCAATCATCCACAGTTTTTTGCCAATCAAAGCCAGAAGGATTAAACAAGAAAGGAGCAAACAACCAGGAAGTGGCCAGAAACCACATTGAGATTGTGATGAACAAATAAAGATGTGAACTGCGATATGACTCCCCATAGACTTCGTAAACAATCAATAGTATGAGTATCTCAAGGCCCTTCACAAAATGACTTCGTGAGTACATCCGGTAGTTCTCGGCAAACTTTGCATGGAAGACAACAAATCCGCGACCAGTTGGTCTATATTTAGAGCCTCCATGTAAGAGTGTCCTTCCATAATAGTGAGCTTTTGTTCCAAGCTGAAAAGTAAAGAACACAGAGGCTAGCTGCAGCTGCATGATGATAAAATCACCCAAGGCAGTCCGAAATCCCTTCTCCAAGCCAATTTCCATAACCATGGGCAGCACAAGTAGTAAGCCTAACTGAACAACAGACTGAGTTGCCAAAGCCTCTTCAAGGGCTTTGCTCTGATGTATGTTTGGACTTTGGAGAATTTCTCTCTCAACACCACTCAAAACCATATATAAACGTCCGTATAGGAACACATACACAGTCAACACAGTAATCTGAAAAATTCACAACGTCCAAATACAGGCGTTAGCATAAGTTCATTTTAAACATCAAGAATAGAATCATGTGCTTCTGTATTTAGTTTTCTAGTAATATCTGTAATTGTATTGTAGTTCTAGTTTTGCAATATTTCACTACACAGTCAACAAGACATGTAAACTTAAAAATTAAGTTGATTGCCGTTGATTTCTTTAAAATTTAGGCATGTGACCATATCTAATACCAGATTAAGAAATGTGATTTTGATAAATACCTTTCATCTTCCACTTTCAAAAGGTGAACACAATCTCAAAGTAGTCTGAATTAAACTAAAAAGAAAACCTTCATTTCTTCTTCAAAGTTACATGATGATATGTCCTTCAAAAGTGTTGGTTACCGAATCAGTCTTTCGATGATTTAAATTGTCACCTTAGTAGTCCTCTATATATTGTGTCACCCAATTATTTCCACAAAGATCTAAAATGTTACCATATAAGTCCATGTGGAAGACTAAACATAATAAATTTTTGAAAGACTAAACATTAGAGCAAGGCAAACTCTAATATTTAGTCACCAATTTTTTGAAGACTATATATGGCCAACATAAGGCTTCTCTAAACTAAATGAACCACACATATTAAATACTTATTAAGAAATGTCTACACTCCTTTTATGTTGTACACGTGTCTAGACACCAAGTGCTTAAATTGAGCCTTAAGAAATCACTCATTTCACGAAAAATTGCAGATAGATTACTATCGATATATCTTAAACTATCTAGATAAGATCCCCAATATTTGATTTGATTAGTTACCATGCTACTGAAGTAGAAACCAACTGTTGTGAAGTAGAATGACAACATTCTGTAAAAGTCAAATCGTCGTCCAAGTCTGTAAACATCCCGACTAAGTGATTGTTCTCCATTTCCATTTGCTACCTTAGCCTCAAAGAGTGATATCTGATTCATGCCCACATCACGCCCCTTACCTACTTGTATGTATTCATGATGTGTGATAAATCCTTGACGTAGAGTTGAATTGAACCCTATGAATGTAAAACATAATTAGTCAAAAATTGCACACCCATATAAATTACCAATATGGATTTGAATTGAAAGTGCAATTAGAAGAAAATTGATTGGTAGGATATCATTTATTATTATTACCTGCAAATATATCTTCACTTAAGTTTATAACTTTTGATGCTTTGCTTATGCCACCTCTTGTTATGTGGAAGATTCGGTCAAATATATCAGGATGACCATAATGAAACCGGACCCTACAAATTTAGAAATGTGGATTACTTAACTGAAGTAAAGAAAAAAGGTTAGTTCATATAACGCAAGACTGTCCTATTCTTGTATTAAGTTCAGTTGCAGCACAGAGTAGTGACCTGTCTGTGCTCTGTTAATGATTGAAGCCTAAAGGAATTTTAAGTGGGAAAGTCCATAAATAATAAATTGTACCCTTTCTTGTACATTAACTAAGCGGAGGAAACAAAATAGAGAATAAGGTAAAATATGTGAAAACAATATGAAAATCCCAGTGGATTATCATACTTGCAGTCAGTATCACAGGACAAAAAAATTAGGACTAACCTTAATGGATTTGCCAAAATTCTTTGGCCAATGGTTACAAAACTTGTCTCCTGGTTTGACATAAACCAAGCAAGTGAAGAAACACTGCAGAATAAGAAACACATAAGCATAGATAACTTGTGCCAATACATGTTTGATGATATAGAAGTATATATTTTCTTGATCGCGAAAAATTTAATTCAAATAAAACTTAATATTATTATTGTCTCAAGGCAGACCTTCCAGTAAATATATGCTCCCTTATACCCAATATGGTGGGTTTCCGTCTCCCACTACGTCTTTTCCGGAATTCTTCCAACACATTTCTCATTTTGAAAGCTTCTTCATAGTAGTTATCCTTAACAGAAGAAACATGAGTTAGGAGCATTGAGTTATACAAAAAATGCTGCTTAATTTGTATTAAATTGAAGTCCAAGGAAAAGTTACCTGATTCATGTCTATAGTCTGCAAGGCTTCTCCACGAGTAAATATAATGGCATGATTTTGGTTTTCAGGTTTCCCTTCACCAATTTCTGTTGGAGGACCAGGTAGCTTGATGCGATATATTTCCTAGAAATGCAATACAGAATAATTTGAACTAAATTAAAGGCTGTTCAAATCAGAAAACCAACTTAACATGAATTGAGCAATGTGCACAATATCAAACTCTTTCATCATATATTTAGGCACAACAGTTACAATAGAAAACCCCTTCAGTTTATCCTTTATACCATGCAAATAGTAGTACATACCATCCTTTACTTTGTCACCCTAATCGTATTTTAATCTAGAATTATTGTAACTGTAAGCATATCTTTCCATTTGCTTCAACTATAAAGTATCTGCTCCATATTGGTTTTTCCATTGATAAAGAAGTGGTTATCTACTGTTGGATAAAAACAACGTAAATTGCTCCTTTTAGTTGAATTTCTGTCTACTTTCAATCTCTTATTTTCAACAACAGAAATATATAATTAAAAAATAGCACAGAATGAGAAAGTCATGCATTCCATTCTCCATATATTAGAATTATAACTTTTAACATATGTGGTTTTATGTATAGAGGACAGAGGGGAAATCAAGAAGAATGAAAAATTTAAGAGTAAGTTTACAAAACAAAAATTTAATTTACAAGATTTATTTGAGTAAATATTCTGTGCACTAACAAGCTTTTTAATTTTTGGCTTGTTGCATTGCAGATCCTAAAGATTCAACCAAATTATAGTATATAAATAGAAGCAAACCTTGTCTAAAATACCGATTTTGTGAGGTTGAGTTAGACTTAAAATATACTTCCTAATGTAATATCAAAGCTTATCCAAGCAAGGCCTATTGAGTCTATCATCTCACCCCGCTAGCGACTTTTGCCAGCATTTCAACCTTTTCTATCTAAATATAAATATTCTAGGAAAGAAAAAGCCTGGAAGGCCACCTGAGACCAAGAAACAATGATGGTGCTAAGTTTAGAATATTATGGGTCTTTTAAATTATTAAACTTGGGGCTATTTGGGTCTGCTCATGTGACAGCTGAACCTTGGTTCAAATTTAGGAATAGAAACTCAATGTGATTTTTATTGGTATGATTGGATGCTTGATTGTATTAGGCTGTACTTTTTTCCACAAACCGTTTTTTAGGTCTGCCTGGTTCTACATGGGTTTGATGTAATTCTTTTTCCTTTTTATCTTGGTTTTTAGTGCATCCTTACTCTAGAAGCACACGATGCTACCTGCAATAAATTTGATATAAAAAAAATTCTAGCACTGACTGTGTAAGGGGTTTTTGCAGTACAATCCAATCACAAACTGTCATGTACGGTAAATTTGCTTACTTTTGCAACAATTAACTTAAAAGCCATATTAATGAGCCTCAACTCAACACAATGGACCTCCAGTATATTACAACCTAATATTCAGTAAAATAAAGAGAAAGAAAGATTTTATCAATTTTGAAATATTCAGCAATACATATTAATAGACACTCTAAGAAGAGTTATTTGAAAGCTAGGGCTACTATGCTGACACAGCACTGATGTGACAGTTAACAAAACAGTTGTAACATGAGAAACTGTTGTAACTAACTGAGATATAGTTACAGAGATTAGGATCACCAACTACAGAAACTATCTGTGGATTACACTAACTGATATAAGGATACCATAACACGATTAAAGTCAACAACAGAACAGAAAGAAGAAATAAGGGTAGTTCGGGAAATGGATATAGAATTCTGTTATGATTGTATGACAGACAGGACACCTGGCAGCAGGATAGTGGAGACGAGGGTACAGAGAGTTATAGTCAAGGACATATTAGAAGGATTGCAGAGGAGGTAGTTTTGGTAGTGGCTAGGGTCACAGGGCAGAAAAGCACAGCTTCTTTTATATTTTTCTTTTCAGTTTATAACTCATGATATTTTCAATGTAATCAGCTTGTTCTCTGAATTTCTTTGTATTATTCTTATCATAATTTCAGTATCTACCACATACCTAGCATAATTTTTTATTGGTTGAGCATAAAAAAAATATTGCACTGGCAGACAATAGAAACTAAATTCCGTTAAAAATGGAAAAAAACACAACTCGGAAAAAAGCATAAAACAAGGATGTTTTGTCCATACCTCATCATACTTGTCCCCTCCCTTGACAAGAACAGAATAATATACTTTCTGAGATTTTCCATCCTTTGTTTCTTCTGTTTCATCTATGTAAGCAACACGAAGGGCTGAATACCTGCACGGAATGTTCCATTTTTCCATCCAATCTCATTGCTGTTTTACAAATACAAGAACTAATAAAGTTCGGCGCTGGTTGTATTGACTCACATTAACATCAGATTGAGAATGTTATTATAGCAGCTTCTGTCTCTAGTATTTTTGGACTTCTTCTGAGAACCATACACTTGACAAGAAACAACATAGGTGAACTTTAAATCAGCCATAGCTTGTGCATCTTCAAGAAGCTTCTTATTTGTGTCATAGGAATACATTGTCCGGAAACCTTCAGATAGAGCTGCAAGAGAAAAGACGTATATTTCATTTATAAATGAAACGCTAATGCATATCTCAAAATTTTAACTTGAACAGTGTGCAAATAGAGAAATAACCATTGTCTCCAGCAGATTCTATGAAGCACTGAAGGATCAAAGCTTGCCAATAGTACATCATTCCTCTCACTAACAAAAACAAGAAGTTGAAAAATAACATTAAAATTGGAATGGATACTGAAATATAGGAATGAAAATACCGTTCATTACAATCAAGACCTGTTCTATAGAGTGTCTGCCCTCGGTAAGATGCCCACTGGCGCATTAACTCCTCCTTGTCTTCTTCAATATCTTCACTTTTTAGTCGCTCATGGAAATTGGCCCATTCATCTACAGTACATCAGTTTCAGTTAGTAAATGAGGGCACATAGACAAGAGGGACAGAAATATAAGTAAGCATATAAAAGTACTCGCCAGGATATATCTTGGTTAGGTAGAACAAAATTGATATCCCATCTTCATTTTCCTTATTGAGTTCTTCATCAGAATATAGAACATCTTCTTTGAAATAGGGAGTCAGAACACTGAAGCAATATTCAGATAAGTTACATTTCACAGTAGTAGTTTCGGAAAATTGTTAGGACTTTAACTTAACACTAATATTAAAGATTTAGCATTATTCCAATATGCTGTGAAGTGTAATTATGTTTTACGTTAGAAATATCAATTGCAGATAGTTTGGCCAGATATTAGTGAATTTGCCACCATAGTACACTATAATTAATGGTAAAATAACCAATAAATAACAGAGCATATGTTAGGTTTAGTGACAAACTTCTTCCAATAATTCTCTCAGCAAAAAGTAAACAATAATCCATATATTTGATAAAGTCAACACGTAGATACATGGATGCAGCCACAATTAATCAGGTGTCAACGTATATTGCTAACCTAATTAGGATTATAGCATGTATAGTGATGCAATAGCATTTTTATTTTGATTTAAAAAGAAACAATAAAGTGAAAATCGTGACGAAAAAGGACATCTGATTGGTATCTAAATCATTCTTCTCTTTTGAGCCAATAAAAAAGTTGGTTCGCTAGACATTGTGCACAAAGGAAAATCCAACCGTCCATTTCAAAATTTATTTGTTTGATATAAAATTGTTCATAAGATGGTATAAGAGTTTACATAACCAAGTCTTCAAGAGTTTTGTTGGAAATCTCATATTGACTGGAGATAAGACAAATTTATAGTATATAAATGGGTTGAATTAGACTTAAAGTCTACTTCTTAAGATGGTTTTAAAGTCATCTGAAGACTATCATAGTGAGATTTGTTGTTTGTTAGGCCTATCATACCACCCATTAGTGTCTAGCCTCATGTTCGAGATGTATATACCTTGGTGAAAATAAGGAGAATTTATAATATATAAATAGATGCAAACCTTACCTTACGAACCGATTTTTTAAGATTGAGTTAGGTTTAAAATCCACTTCTTAAGAAGTTTGATCTTTATTTCCCTCATTAATCCAATAAATTTCAACAAAAAATAGAGTATACCAATGTGTTTGTCCATGCTTTAATCTCAAAGCACTCTTGTTTGGGGTGGTGGACACGTAAAATCATTCACGAGCTTGTACTTCAATTTAATCAATACTCATTCTATTTTTTTCCCTTTTTTTCAATGTATTATTCTATCACAATGACTGACCTGAAGGACAACATGTCCCGAACTTTGGGAGCCTTTGGCATATTCATAAACAAGGAGTTTGCAAAGAATGTAATTCGGCGGCGAGCTTCTATATTTTGGGGAACATTTATGGCTGATTCCTTGACTGTTAAAAGCAAATGAAGCCTAATAACCTACAGAGAGAAAAGAGAAACTTGTAAGCATAGCACATTCAAAAAGAATAATGTAATAGATTCCCTAAACTATAATTAAGAGTACCTTCTCCATCACTGCTCTATTGTGTGTAAATGATGTGTCAATGCTGACAAACCTCTGCCCTCTCTCTAAATGATATTGCTGAGGAGTTTGCAGAAACCTGGAGAAGGCAGAACAGTACCAATATTGTAAAGCAGTACTTACTATAGGGTTTAAGGGAAAAAAAAAAGTCATAAATCAAAGTCCCAGTCACTGTTTCAAACATACAAATGGCCATCAACCATGACATCCTGTATGATAATTTCTACAATATCTTGCAGGACATTGACTATTTGGGATTCAAGTTTGCCATCTTCAGATCGCTGCCAATAGGTGAAAAATAATATTTTCAAGATATGAATAAGTCTACGAAAAGGAACTGAAATATACTGAGAAAGAAAAGGTAGAATGAGTGGGAAAACCTACCAGTAGAGTTAAGAACTTCTCTAACTTCTCACTGAGAGAAGGTAGGCCACTCATATTGAATTCCTTGACAAATGTTTCATCAAGTATACACTGTTCTACTTTACCACATATACTGCTCACAACCCTGTCCATAGATGGAAGAAACCCAATACTCATGAGGATTCCAATAAGAGGAAAATTAAATGGGTGAACAGAGGCTATACAAGTATTTCTCTCTTACAGCCTATCTTCTTCTTCAAGCAGAAGGTTCAATATGATGTCCTTGAGAGTCTCATAGCATTCAACAACTGCTGAATACATATACCCATCATTCTTTATCTTTCTGAACAAATCATCATCAGTCTCCTTCTTATAATCTTTTGCCATGTCAACAGCAATAGGAATCTATCAAATTGAAAAAATTTAGAACGAAGCAAAAGACACATTCATTCAATCATAATAAACTTCTTGCCATAGGGAACCACTCGTATGACACACCTTACTAGCAAGCAAGAATGGAGGCCACTGAATTACAGAAACATAACTTGCACTGTATGGGACAAGAAGCAAATCTCTATCCCTGGAAATCAGAATTAAAAATATATCAGAAGCTTGAAATTCAGGACCAGGCATGCGATACAAGATGTATAAGGCCAGTAGTTAGAACCTATTACTGATGAGGTCTTCCTCTCTCATAGAATTTATAAACTCATTCCAAACCTGAGAGAAGTATGCAATATTATTCCGTTCATAGGTCTCATCCTGGCACCGAAAATTCATTCATAAGACACCAGATACTTATTCAAGTTTTATGTAGTTATATAATTTTATTGTACATAAATACTAAAGTTTGAAACATGAACTGCAATACCGATTCCTCCTGTTTAGTCTTTCTATCTCTTCCTGTCCAAAAGCGCTGACTGAAAGCTACTGGAACAGACTGAAATCTAGACCGTAGCATTCCAAGCGTCCTTATCTAAGGGATGCAAAACATTAGGAGAAAATTACAAAAAACAAACTATGTTGCATGGAATGGGTACAAGTACTGGCTAAAATAAGATAGAATACATAAATATGACAATTTAAAATACAAGTACATTATATATTAAAATATAATGATTATAAATTGTGTATATGTTATTGATTTATTTTTCTTGATTTCTTTATTTTTCTTAAATATATAATATGATATTTATATTGGTTTTCCATCACCATCCTATTATTGTTTGTCTTTAATATCTTGAAAAACATTATAAAAAGTATATCTGCAATCAAATTTACATAGAATCATTATTGTTATCCAAAAACAATTTCGTTTGAAGACGAGGCATTCATGCTTTTGGTACAGAAGCAGCAGTATAACATATATCAGCATCTGACTTGTCTACATCACCAAATTTGAAGTATATGTGCATCATAACCAGAAAAGTATAACATCACTAATATATACCAAGCAAATTTTCAAATAAATAAATAAATAATTATAAACAATTGTAGTTTACAAATAATGCATTTTCTCGTGGGATTAAAGAATAATTCAAATAATAAGGGGGGATCACAAAGGTCAAATATAAAATTTTGCAATAAGCATGCCACTAACCTCTCCCAAATGGCTGAAAGCTCCAATAATGCCACCAAACAGTGTGGCATAAATAGCATACCATATTTGAGTATCCATAAAATAAACCTATATATTAATAAAATATTACAATGGAATGAATTAATGTACCAATGTGAAGGGAGAGTAATAGAATAAATTGAAGTTCTTTAGTCCAAAATTCCTTTCCTACTATACTTACCAGGATAATTGGAGCCCATATTGCAATGACAATACAAATATTGTGAGTCTCTGTAGCAGTTACAAAATGTGAGTTGAAGCTAGCTATGACAACAGAACAAGTAGCAAAGATAGCTAGATGTGAAAAGGACAAAAAATCTTTACCATTTTCTGGAAAGAACTCATGCCACTGGTAGTTATCAATGGACATCCCCATGATTAATTTTGTGGGTCCAATAAGGGGCAATATCTGTGGAAAGATAAATTCAGAATGAAACAGAAACAAATTTAGTGAATTACAGTTTAAAATATTTGCTGAGTTTCGTACAATCCTGACATGGATATAAAGAGGAATAAAGAAAATACATGAAACATGATTGCAAGAATTTGATAGTTCATATACTGGGAATTGATTTCATTACTTTTATAAAGTTTTGCACAAATGTCTAATTGAAGAGAAAATGAGAACAAGAGAAAAAGGAGAGTCCTGAGATGTTGACACCGTGTGCTATTATCATCAATGTAATTTCCTGATTAACAGTTACATGATTTGGTAAATGATTTAAGCTTAGCTCAATCCTAAATGACCATCTTGTAAAATGAGGATTACCTCCAATTATATTTGCCACTATCTCTAGTTGAGTTGGGCTTTCCCCAATACACCCCCTCACATCTAGTACTACTGGGTTTGGTACTTATATAACATGGTGAGTGGCCTTTGTAATGGATCTGTGATAGGTTCTGAAACCATCTTGAAAAGGATTGCTTGTAGGTGTGTGTTATGCATACACGAGTCATATATATATTTCCCTATATAATGTAATCAAATCATATTTTTTAACATTCTCCCTGAAGCTGGAGCATGTGTATGATATGAGTCAAGCTTGCTACAAATGTCATCAACATTAGCCCCTTGAGAGACATATGTCACTGTTGGTTGCTAGAGCTAACAATGACAAGGTTTCACGCATCAATTTGGTGCAGGTGTAGCATAGCTGTTTCTAGAGAAGCAAATTTTCAGTTGCAAGCTTGTGTTAGAGGTCAAACACCACAGCAGGAGAGCAAAAAAGTGAACAAAAAGTGCGACAATTCTTCAAGTAAAAAAATACTTAGAGAACGCAGCAGCTGCTTGAGTGTAAAAGTGCTCAGAGGCTAAGGCTGCTGCCGAAGAAAAAATAAAACTTTGGTACCATTTTAGTAAGTGATTTAAACCTAATTCAACCCTACAAAACTGTCTTGTAAGGTGACAATTGTCTATATTTATATACCATGTTTAGGAATTGTTTCTAGTTAACACATAATATTAAAGCTCAAAATTGTTAGCGTTAAGCTTGCCTATTTGAAGTATATGTGAGACTGTGATAGCATCGATGTTGAATTTTACAAAAATAGAACTTAAACACAGATGTATAATTTTAAAAAAAAAAAAAATTAGGTTAAAATACTCCCTTAGTCCATGTTTTTGTTGAAAAATCTCAAATAGGTCCTAAGATTTTTTTTAGTCTCAATTAGGTCCATATTTTTGAAAATGTGTAACAATTAGGCCCATTCCGTTAGTATGATATTAACGGTGTTAAGGACATGCCACGTGTCAGCTCCTCATTTTTTTGAATTTTTTATTTTTAACTTTTTTAATTTTTTTTTTAATTTTTTAATTTTTTTTTGAAAATTATTCATGCCACGTGTCACATCAATATTGTGTCACGTGTCAAGTCAGTAAGGTGACACGTGTCAAGTCATTGTTTGAATCTCAATTTGGTCCATATATTTGTTATTTTAATTATATTTTAGTCCATTTTTTTTTAATTTTCAATTTCATCTTCTCTAAATTGAGATCAAATTTAACTTTTATATAAATTTTATAATGATATTTTTATTAAACAATTTTAATAATATTAAGTTTATTTTATATTTTGTTTTAAAATTTTAAAATATTTATTTTAAC
>Ga0214544_1005716_pt1 | contig 23786 bp, 8 predicted proteins | sample CNSS3metaG_FD_160074 | JGI IMG/M metagenome (GOLD analysis project Ga0214544, IMG submission 160074) | Root nodule microbial communities from cowpea collected in UCLA plant growth center, Los Angeles, California, USA - CNSS3 | ecosystem: Host-associated > Plants > Roots > Nodule | place: USA... | reverse complement strand
CTTCAGAGGTTTCTTTGGCTTTTCCCTTCAGGTTGGCGTCTGCCTCGATCCTTCTCCTGAGGCGGGAGTTCTCTTGTTTTAGCGCTTCCATTTCCTCAGCGCTGCGCTTCTTCAGGTCTGCGAGCTCCTGTTGCATCTTTACCTGGCCGTCTAAGATGGCGGCCAAGTCAGGGGCGATGCCGGAAAGTCCAGAGGGACCAGCGTCCACTTGCTTGTTAGCTCCAGCTTTGCTACGGGTAGAAACCATCTTCAGAGAAAAACGGGTACTAAAGGTGCTCGTCTCGTGCCCCACGGTGGGCGCCAATTGTTCCTGCAGAGAACAAATAAGATAAGTTAGGCACAAGCGTCACCTTACCATGTAGTCCGCTATCTCTTCAGTTGGCCTCTTCCCGGTCGATACATGTCAGCTTGGACCCGAGAAGGGTTACCTGCAGAAGAATCTCCGAAGCTCAAGTAAGTCAAAGCTCTCAGAGAGTTAAATCAATGATTAATGAATGCGTACCTTTAAATGATGGGGTCCACTTTATAGAACATTAATGACGTTTGACCATTTCATGGGCTGGGTCTTGACCTGGGCCCTAGCTTGGGCCATGAGTGGGCCTGGGCCACAACCCAGGCCCTTGAGGCCTATTGAATGCGGGGGTCCCCTTAGCTTTTTGGAGAACTTAGCAGGTGTGTTCGAGTAGTCGGTCAACTTGGCTAGGTGGCTTATATTGGTGATGTTCGAATATTAGGTGGTCTCGATATACACTACTTTTACTTGGTTGATTTCGGCTAGATACAGTACACCAATCCCCCAGCCTTGTCCGATATGGGTTGTCGTTCAAGGATGATATGTGCTAGGTGTGATACACATATTAAACTAAAGCAACTTCATTATGAATGAACTAAAAATGTGCGAGGTCATAACTACTTTTATGAGAAAGTTGAAAGTTTGAAATAACTTCGATTAAGTTTAATCACATTTTCTATAAAAAAGAAAAGTCATGTTAGCATGACTTCAATTCTATAATTAAATGAATTAAAGTATATTATATTGTGATGACTTTAATTCTACAACAAAATAAATAGAACTGAAATTATTACGCCATGACATGACTTAAAATAAAATTGAAGTCGTATAACATAATACAACTCTAGTATATAGTTAAAAAATGTGATTAATCTTAATCAAAGTCATCTCAAATTGTTATGACTTCAACTTTTTCTACATAAATTGTCATGACTTGGCAAAACTTTAATTCATCTACAATAAAACGAGTTCAACATGATCCAACTTCATTTTGAATTCGTGCCAAGTTTATACACTTGCCGAAACTTGAATTTTTTTTGAAACTTGCTCAGATGTTGCAATTTCATAAACATTAGAATGATAAAAAAGCCTTCAAATGGTCATGCTTTCACACTAATGCACTTAGAATGGTAAAAGAGCCTTTAAATGGTCATGCTTTCACACCAATGCACCCTCTTCTTCCTCTGGTGCTCGACGCGTGCATGATGGTGCCAAATAATTTTTTCACTCGTTCCAAAATTTAATTTTTGTTTTAAATCTAAAACTTTTCATTTTTTTACCCCTATTGAAGTAAAAATTAAAATTATCTACGGTTATAAAAAAAATATACATGTAGGCATCCACAAATACATCTTGATTTTTAAATTTCAATAAAATTACTCCTTAAAATAAAAATTCAAATACATTTTTGATCTTAAGGTAAGTGAAAATAAAACTATATCTTAACAAATTGGTAAGTGAAAATAAAACTATATCTTAACAAATTAATACAAATAAGTTAAACTTTTAAAAAGTCTAACAAAAGTGTTAAAAAATATAAATTGAAATAAATTTAATTTTTCAAAATTATGTTAATTATACATATTTAACTAAATACGCATAAATTCATATAATCAAATTCTAAATAAATTTTCGATTATTAATATTTGTAAATAAATAATTTTATTTAGATCACTTAAAAACTATGAAAATAGAAGTTATTAAAAAAAATAATACTTTTAATAGTAGAGTAAAATACTAGAGATATATAAAAATAATTTATAAATATATATATATATAATATATATATATATATATATATATATATATATATATATATTATAAGCTTTTTTTGGGTACAACTGCTTAAGAATAAGCTTATTATTTCACCTGCTTCTAAACTACTATAGTGTGGAAACACATTTTTATGAGAAATTTAGTAGAAAGAAAATAGATATGAAAATACAAAAGTATATTTAGTAAAATAAAAATAAAAAAGCATTAGTCTCACCTCTTCATGTTTTGTATATAAAATAGTCCATTATCATCTCTTTACAATTGATTTCAGTGTTTAAAATGCTAAGAGTAACTGATTCTAGAATAGTCATATATTATTCATTTCATTTTTCAAGCACTCAGCTAATATGTTATCATACAACGATAATCCATTTATAAAGGACCCTATAAAAATACGACCAATTATCTGTGCAAGCTAATTGATAAGTTTTAATTAAATATAATTTATAATTTATAATTTTCCTTTGTTGTATCTTCTCTATTTGTTTCACACCGAACACTTCTAACATTCATTTTTCTTCTCACCATATTTTCATTCACTGCATTTTCTTTCTCTTTCGATTTTTATTCATCGGATTTCTCATTTGTTCACATCCTTAAACTCGTCCTAACATGTCAATCACATGTCATGTCAAGTCAATATCTAACGATTATAAGAGTGGTGATTACTCGAGAGAAGTAACAACACTTGACCTATCAAGTTTTCTGATTATCGTTGTAGTGCTGCCTAACTATATGGGATTTCTAGTATAATATCCTCCCAGAGGTGAAGATTAGAGTATAGTGGTGGGCTAATTCAAATAAAATTCACCTAACAAAAAGTGTCGATCAATTTCTGTTGTATGTGAAAACTAATCGGACTAAAACAATCGCAGGCCAAAAAATATTGTTGTATAGGTTAATTAATAACTCCTGTGAAAGGGGATTTTCGTCTATGCCATAAGTTCTGTCTCCAATCTGAACTGAGTCATCAAGTGGAATGGTTCAACAGACTGGCATGACACTTCATTAACTTCCATTGCATAAAGATATAATCAAGCAGTTTATATTTTCCTTAGGTAACAACTACGACCAAGAAGATTCCTCATATTCTCTCATCTCTGCAAAACACAACAATCCCTCATCTACTGGTTGCTGCCAGCAGAAGTACAGTTCTGCAATAACTAATTTTGGGGTGAAGCCCCCATAAAAATTGGTCAACATATTTCTAAAAGTGGAAAAGTATCATAGCCATATGGAAGAAAGGCAAGAAGGGAACTCATGCCCCAATTCAGCAAGGAAAAAAATTCAATGGTTAATTCCCTAACTCAAGTATGCATGTCAAATTTGAAAACAAAACCAGAATTCAACCATTCACAAGGACAGTTTTTTTTTTTTGCCAAGAGCTTCCCAAGACATGTTAAAATCTTGATTGGCAGGGGCACCAAATGAACATCTATAGCAAGCATGTTGACAGAAAGAAGGTATATACATTTAAATATTTTAACGTGTACAGATTAAGAGGGTCATTGAAATACCCGTTGCTCTTCAGAGAAGAATATTTACAAACCATGACAAAACTTGTCACTGTGGTAGTAAAAAAATATTACCTTTCAGTGGGTTGATGGGCAAACAATTTTACCATGCATTGTTTCTACTTTCTTCCAACGTAGGATCCCAACTTAGACAAATCTGGAATCCAGAATGACAATTCAGATGATCCAGTAGCAAACATTAGACTTCCAGGAGCCCACTTTATTACAGGCGGTCCAGTATCAGAAGTTGCACTCCTCCAACTTGCAACCTAGACAAGGCAAAAAAGAATTAACATTGGAATGGTAAGTACTATTCGTATTTAAATTCACAAAGGGAAAATACTATGTTACCCGAAGTAGAATTTAGAAGTTTTTTTCATGCATAACCGCTTTATGCATAATTAAGTATGTATTTGGTTTAACGTTTGGAAGCCCAAACCCAAGTTTACTTTGCATTGAAAGTCACATAATGATGTTTGACAAAAAAAAATTGTTTCATTGAGCACCAAATGTGGGTTGCTTTCAAAGCAATACCATAAAGCTTTTTCGTTGAATGAGACTTTCTGTTTCATTCAATCAAACTCAATTTTTCTAACTGCAATCCAAACATATCATAAAAAGTTCAAATTTCACACAACTTGCCAGGCTTCAAAATAGTATATTCTGTTATTTCTATGCAATAAAACAGATGGGGAGAGGAAAATGGACACAGTTATTGAAAAGAGATTAGTTGTCTAGTGATATCTAATGTCAAATAAAAATAAAAAGCCCTGTAAAAACTTTTTTTTTTTGTATTCTGAAAAGCTTATGTTGGAGTAGATTCGCCTAGTTTGAAACTATATTCCAATATTCTCTTGTACTCTTTTCTGTAATCTATATACTATATACTACTGCATCTGACGAAATACTCAAGCATAGTCATTTAGAGGTAATAAGTAATTCATTACAAGTTGCTATACTAGATTATGGGTGTTTTCTTCTGCTTAATTTTGTCAAGACTACTCTCACTCCATTATTATCAGTTTGCAAATAGGAAATAAATTACTGTATTCACAATCAAATGGTAGAACATTCTGAAAAATGAAACAGGAATAACATGATAGATGAGTTGGAAGCATATCCTCCTGATAGGAGAAAAACTATATTAACAGTTATTAAATTACTATCCAAACAAAAATATGTACAGAAAATAGCTATGAAAAAGAAAGAATATAGCTTATCATACTTCTTTGCCACTTCGAACACTCCATGCATAGATGCTTCCATCCCCAGAACCTGTCAAAGGATCCAAGTGTAAAACTATCAAATTAAGCATAACAAACCTACACACGCAGTAAGCAGCAACCAACAGGATCACACAAATAGGAAAAAAATTGAGAATACAAGACAGAAAAACCACACCATGATGCATACATTTTAATATAATCATATTCAATCCAAATCTTCCTTCCAAAACACTATTTCAGGCAAAAACAAACAGTGTAATAAAGATTTAAATGTGCGAATAATGAGTATACCAAATGAATAATGATCACAAGTTCTTGGAATGATCTGAAAATGCTTACCAGATATTACAAACATTCCCTCGGGGCTGAAAGAAGCTTCTAATGTGGAGTTGCATGAGACAGGCGTGACATTATATGTGGATAACTATGTAAATGTAATGAGAAAAAAAATCACACACAAAACCTTTCAATTCAAAGCACTATAAATTAAGTGAAACAAGGAAAGATACTGACGAGTGTGCCGCGAAACGAATCAAGCACATGAATATGCCCATCTGCCGTTGTTAAAAGAATGAGACTCCCATCATTACTAAATTTCACAACATTTGCATCAGACATATCTCCCCCAACGGAAAATATCTCAAAGGGACCCTGTAGCAAGTGAAATTCACCATATTAGATTATAACTGTGTGTCACAATTAACAGACAAAGCCAAGCTTTATACATATTCATACTCTCATTTTGAATTTGCAAACCTTTTCATACTTGCGAGCATCAAACATTCTTATAAATCCTCCAAAGGCAACTGCAAAGACAAGTCCTTGATCGTCATATGATATAGCAGGCCTTCCTTGTACACGTAACAGTCCCTATTTATTTTTAATGTAAGAAGCCCCTATAAAGTTATATGATGTATAATAAACAAAAGGACATAAAATAAGCAAGTAACAGCATGCACATGACACTACCTGGCACTTTTCAGCCCTTTGATCCCATAGTAAAACAGTTCGATCTAGAGAACCAGATATAAAGCAGTCTTTCCGAGAGCACAAGCTTAGCGACACAACCCTGGCAAATAACTGATATTCTTTTAGAACAATCAAATGGAATGAACATGAGTATTGTATCATATGATATGAAATTTAAATGAATATATTACAAAATGTCAGATACCAAACCTGTCATGGTGACCTTTGAAATATCTCAAATACTTGTTATCATGCAACGATAGAAGCCGCAAAGATTCTGGATTGATGGAAAAATTTTATAATGAGTATACAAAATTTACTGCCGATGCCAAGTTTATTGAAGAGGAAAGCAAGTAAGAAACACACCATCCCAACCATTTTTCGAAGAGTATATAACAGTTGTAGGATGAGATGTGAAGCAAACCAGGTCAACCCCATACTTTTTGCTATTAATTGTCTTCAAACAACTGATGGAAAATGTGTTGATGCACACATGTAGATTAGTTACACAAACGGAAGGATGGCAAGAAATTTCAAAGAATCAATAACATGACCATTAAGCTCTATATTTGCTCCATAGTCAATGTCAACAATTTAGCTGTAAATGATTGAACAATTTGTAGTTGTCAAATTACATCTTATGTCATTTATAAATGTTAATAAACCCAATCTGTTGAAAGTATTTGTCACATCAAATCAAATAATGATGCAATCTTCTTAAATCATACTAGAGATGTAAATCGATATGAGGATGCAACAATGACAATAAACTTTAGGATAAAAAGATTTTCTCTAATCATTCATTCAATTGTCTATATAATTAGAGCAACAGATAAAATGGGGCTTACGTTCCACTGGTAACCTCATACAGTCGAATGGATTCATCATCACTAGCAGTTACTAGATAACTGGATGCCCTGTGAAAGTCCAAGGAACTAATTCTACCATTCTGAAAAACATATGCACACAAAATTAAAGAAAAGAATACAATGAAAAACAAATTTGAGGTTGCCAAATCCCAAAACATTAGAAACACTGCCCTAATCTAAAATAAGAACAGAAAACGTAATGGTAGAATTGCTTACATAGTCTTTGAAGGCCATTCCTACTTCCATACTCTGAAGAATTTCTTCACTGAGCTCCAAAGACACCTTCTCTTCTCTCTCAGTTTGTGTCCCTACGAACACTTAAAAGCGTAAGAAAATCAAGGGAAAGGAAAATAGAGCAGAGCAAAAAGATAACATAAAAATCAGTAACAACTTTGAAATACCTCCCATCGTTTCCCTAAATTTTGCCTTAGTCGTCAGAAAAGTCAGGAAGATTGAGGGGATTAAGATTGTGACCGTGCCCGTTCAAAAATTCGAAGAAACCTTACTCCTGCACCTACACAATGTTTGTATTGCGTATGAAATAATAGGAAGAACAGAAAACAACGCAGAAAGATATAAGACTGTGAGCAAGGTAGGCTAGAACGTAGAAAATCGAACAACTTTACGTTCCCACACACTTGAAACCTAGTTAATTCATAAGTAGAATCGTTTTCTAGTAGGTTTGTGAAAACTGGAGCAAACTCGCTCAACCTTATGTAAACTCACGAGTTTATAACACAGCGAGCTAAGATAAAAACTAGAAAAAGGTAATAAACGACAGTGGATTTGTTTGCTTCTAGACGAATTCTTATGCAGAACAAACCTGGGTAACAATTCCGTGGTTCACTGTTTCTCTCTTGCAAGTTTCTATCCGTTTTGGGTGTTGCTGTTGCCTTTTCTAATTGCACAAACACATCTGTGTTTATTCATTTTCAGTTCGTTTTCCAATCCACTCTCTCATATATATATAATTTTGGTATAATTACTGATTTAGTCCCCTAATTTTTTGGTTTGTTCAATTTAGTCTCCAAAGTATTTTAAAATGTACTCTTATTATTGATTTGTTCAATTTAGTCCCCCAATTATTTAAAAATGTTCAATTTTGTCCTCTCCGTTAAGTTGGAATGAACACTGTCCGTACAGGACACGTGTCAAACCCTGAAATTTTTAATTTTTTTTCTAAAAATTTATAAATTACCACATGTTAGGTTATCATTATGCCACGTGACAGTTTACCATCTTGACACATGTCAATAGTAGTTGTTTTCAATTTAGTCTCCTACTTAAATTTTTAATTTAATTTAGTACTCCTATTTTTTAAAACAACTCAATGTTGGCCTCTCAAATTTGAGACCAAATTATTAAATAAGCTTAATTACAATTTATATATACATATTACAATATTTTTTTGAATATATATATCAAATCACCCCACCTAAACACTCAAATTAGTCTATTTTTTACATTTTTACCTTTGTACTTTTTTACACTTGAAATTTTTTACACTTGTAAAAAATAAAATAATTTGAATATTTAGGTATAATGATTTGATGTATAAATTCAAAAAACTTATTTTAACATGTATATATAAGTTTTATAATTAAGTTTATTTACTAATTTGGTCTCAAATTGGGAGGACAAAATTAGACTGATTTAAGAAATATGGATACTAAATTGAACCAAAAATTTAAATAGGAAACTAAATTGAAAATAACTATTACCACTGTCACGTGTCATGCTGTCACGTAACATGACAACCTGACACGTGGCAGCTTATAAATATCTAGAAATATAAAATTGGAGATGACCAAATTGAATCCTTTCCAATAATTGGGGGACTAACTTGAACCAACCAATAATAAAGGGACCAAATTGAACTAAACCAAAAAATTAGGACACTAAATCATTAATTATACCTATAATTTTTGTATAAACTTGCATTTTGTTTTGTCATTAATCATAAAAAATTCCTTCAAGATCTTTTTTTTTTTTTTCATCGTACCTGTATACTTTATGTTTTTTCTTCGAAGCTAATTTTCCATCAATATACCCAATTTCAATAGTTTACTATTAGAGGTACTAACTCAATGGGATGCTACGAAGCTTGGGAAGAATAACACATATGATACATAGATGTGTTATGTGTTATATAGATGTGTTAAGAGTTGAATCTCTTGATTGTTTCAAATCATAAACTAATCTTATGAGAATATTAAAGAAAAAAAATTCAATCACTAGAAAAACATGTGATTAAAAATAAGTAAAGAACTATGAATTTATTTAAAAAAAATAAGATGTATATAATAGAATTGAAGTATTATACCATATAAAATTGAGATAGAATACACATGAACGAAATAATGAAAAGTAAACTACATACTTATGAATAAAATTGAAATAGATGAAGAATGATGGAATAACCTCTAAAAGGGTTAAATAAGTAATAGCAAAATTGTTCTGTGAGGTCTATCACTTGCAAGGCGTCTCAATAACAGTTAATGTTAGAGAAGTGTTTTTCAATTTCACAAACAGTTTTTTATCTCAGTTTGTTTTTCTGTCAGTTTTTTATTTGCGGACAGTTATGTTGTGTGGGAAGTGTGTGCAGTTATGTTTCTTTTGTAGCCTTTAACATTGTAATGTTTTCTGTAATATGTTGAATGAGAAATACCTTTGACTTTCACAGAAAAATTACTAACAATTGGTATCATAGAACAATCTGAAAGAATGGAAGGAGATTCAAGTTTCTCAGCAATAGCACCACCAGTTTTCAGTGGCGAAAATTATCAAATGTGGGCAGCACAAATGGAACCCTACCTAGAGGCTCTAGATCTATGGGGAGGCAATTGAAGAGGACTATGAAATTCCTGCACTACCTGGCAATCCAACAATGGCTCAAATCAAGAGTCACAAGGACAAAAAAACCAGTAAAGCTAAGCCAAAGGCATGTCTCTTTGCTGCAGTTTCACCAACAATTTTCACTCGAATCATGTCTCTAAATTCATCCAAAGCCATATGGGATTATCTCAAAGAAGAATATAATCATGTAAATATAAATATATAGGTATGATAATAGCAAAGCTAGCTGTTGTAAACGCTTAGTATTATAGGTTCTTTGGCAGCATTTGTTGTAACTAACTTACTGAAGTCAGTTATGCTGAGCTGCCACTTAGTTAGACCTATAGTCCGGTCAGCAAAGTAAGCTACTACGTTTGTATAAACACTAAATATGTACTTCAAAAGGTAGTGCAAGAAACCATTTTGCAGTTTATAAAAATCCTATTCTCTTCTCTTTCTCAGTTCTGTATTATTGTCTTCTAGGTACTGTTCTCTTTTCGTATTTTCTGATAATGATGTTTTAAATATTTTTATTGATTTATTTTCTCTCAATTTCTTCATACCCTTTTATGACTTCTTTTTTTAATTCAATGACAGGGTCCATTTCCACTTGTTGAAGAGGAGGTGAAATCTAAATGCTCAAGGGTGAATCTTGATGAGATCTCAAATACATACGTTAGATGTGTACATGTTGGTACTTACAATTCACTTATTTTTCTTCAGCCATCACGTGTCCCAAATTTTAATTGGGTTTATTTGTTTCCCTATTGGCAGTAAATGTGAGTTTTTTTACTTTATACTTTATTCTTATCTATTTATTTATATGATAATTATTTTCATACTGATATAGAATCGAGTTAACATCAGGATGCATTTGTTTCTTTATTAGGATTCATTTAAGTTTTAGTTACTTAACAGTATCTTTATTGAAGTGGCATAGGCATGAACTTCTTGAAAATTCTGGCATTCTGTACCAACCCTGTAAGTTTAAAACTATTGTTAAAAGTCTGTTTAAATTATACACACCTTAGTTCACTTGAAACCTTTTTACTTAACAAACTAAGATGCATTTAGAGTATCTGGAGTCTGGACAAAAGGAAGGCTCATAAAAAGTCTGTAGTATACTCTACATATTAAATACTACAATGCTGCGGCTTGCACAGAATATATATCATGTATGACCTTGAATATTGTTAACTGGACCGTTGAGCCTATTTGCTCTTTTTTTTTAAGGTTCGGCAGATTTGGAAAAATCACATCATCAAAGTGTATCTGAGTTACGCTGGCTTAGCTCAATGTATGTGCTTCTTTCGATAACATTGTAGATTACTTATTTTGGTAATTGTTGATTCATGTGTGCATCATCTTGTACTTCTAGAGTTGTAGATATGGATATTTATCTACTATTAGTCTATTATGGTATACGGTGGTTATCTATATTAGCAATTATGATGAGCTAATGTCTTATAAATTGCCCATTGTTTTGCATAGCAAACACAACCTTGAATTCTATCCAGCCTGGGCAGTGTGCTTGACAATCATATCTATATTAGTACCATGTTAGACATAATCAGTTTGTAATTTTTTTTTTCTATTTGAGGTGGTTTAGAGGATAGCTGACACAAAAGCATGTTTATCATGAGTGTAATCCTATTGTTGACATCTGACCATCTGTAATTTCATGAGATTCTACTGAAGGCATACAGAACATTTTGTAATCGTTCCTCTTTTTTATCTAATTAGAATGGCTGCCAGACTCATGTTTGTAATATTTCATCAATCTTTTAATGTTAATGATCTGTGTAAAGTTTGTCAGATGGAACTCATATTCATCTTGATCTTCATTCTCTTAGGTATTAATAAGGTTGATACAATCTCTATTGTGCCTTTATGTTTCCTGGTGTTGTACTTTTAAAATTGACCTCCCTACATCCATTTTCTCAAGTCCAAACCATGGGCTTTTGCATTGATTATTAGTAGCCTTGATAACTCTATTGCTATCCCTTATTGGAAAAGTACAAAGAGTGCACACAAAATCAACTTACAACAGCATTCTTCTGTCAGGGAGAAACACCTATTCCAAATTTATGTCACGCCTTATTTTTGAATAATAGTGACATAACACACCATTGCAGACTTGTACTTGATTGTGAGAATTGTTTGCAACCAACCAGAAGAGAGTTCATGGCAATCAATTTGGGGCAGGGGAATGTGTTTGTCCTGCTATACTACTCTCACAAAGAATGATTTTTACGTGAATCACAAATTTGCAACCAAGCTTACTGGGGAACAACGCATTACACTGATTGTGATTACAGTGTATCATGCTTTTCTCTTACTGCATGAATAACACTTTCTCTAAAACAGAACCAAGCATGAATACGGGAGCAACATAGAAATAGGCAGAAAAGACATTTTCCCTTACTGCACTGAAACATTGAACCAGGCAGAGAAACCCCTTGCCATAAACAAACTCTGCACTTTGTATACCATAAATTGTATACCAAATCACCAAATCTTACCCAGATAACAAAATAAAACCCAAACCCCAAATTATAGATACAAAACGAAAAGTAACAAAATCAATTTAAAAAAATTAACCAAAACAGGAGGAAAACCCTAAATTGCATACCTCAGAGTGTGAAACATACTAACCTTTATTTACTATTCAAGAACTTCATTGAGAGGAAGATGAACAGAAGTGAGACGGTGATGTTGAGAGGGAGGAGACGCACAAAAGTGAGGCGGTATGGTGGTGCAAGGAGGGAGGCGCACAGAAGTGAGGCGGTGCGGTGGTGTTGAGAGGTGGTGCGGTGTGTTGAACTGTGGAGAAGATTCAGCCAAGTTCGTTTAAAATACCAAAATATTGTAGTGTGTATTGAGAGGGACACACGGAATGTGAAAATGATGATAGGAACACGGTTTTTTTTGGCTTTTTGAGAATGTTTTTATTTTTTAAAAAGAAAAGATATTACTTGTCTTGTTATCACTCGAATACCCGCATAATAAATATTTGGAGATGATTTTTAATCCACGCTTAACTCTTTGTTAAAAGGTTTAAATAGAAATTTGGTTTTAATTTTAGTCAATTTTTTTAATTTGATCCTAGTTTAGTATTTGTTTTTAACGTGGTCTTAAATTTAGTTCAATCAAATTTATTTTCTTAACACCATCAGAATCATTAACAAAACAGTGTATATAGTGGATTGTTCCTGTAACGTGATGTATTGTTCACTAATGTGACATTTTTGGGTTTAGGGTTTGATTTGGATTTGGGGATTTGCTTCCATTGAAGATCTAAGGAGGTTGTCCATTGTGTGCAATACGCACTCACTTCCATCAAAGAGAACGTTGATGTTCGACTTTTGTTTTCCGACAAGCTCTCGAGTGTTGGTTTTCGATATGTGTGTTCCTTGTGTTTTCTGGTTCGTGAACTCTGAATTACATCGCCCTTCGTTTTGTAGCTGACTTTGTGATGAGTTGTGGCACGAGATGGTCTCACAATGGTTGAAGATGCAGGAGGCGGAAGTTTCACGATGTGGTGGTGGGTTGAATTAGTCTCTACGCATTGCAATGAAGGTTGACGCGATTTAGGGTTTTGCTTTTGGGTGCCCGTTATTCGATCTGTTTCAAGCGAGTGCGTGGTGAACGTGGTCGCTATTGTCTTGCGTTGAGTGATAGAACTTGGACTAAAAATATAAGGGTCAAATTAGATTTATTATATATAATTTATTATATATAATTCATTTTTAGAAGAAAAAAATGGGGGAGCCGTGGCTCCCCCTGGTCATCACCTAGTTCCGCCATTGCTTGCGTTGATGACGAAGATTGTCGTTTAGTTGTAAGTGGTGTCTTAATGGGATCTCCGATGAAGCTCCAACTAACGCCAACGAGTTGTGGCGTAGAGGAGACATGGGTGCATCAATGGTGCAAGTGCAAAAACTACCTAGGATTTCTAGTTTGTGGGAGAAAGGATGAAAGGTTGAAGATGATGGATGATGTGGCAGCATGTCAATGAAAACTGCACCACGTCACAATTGTTCTGTTAACGAGTTTGACGGCGTTAAGAAAAAGGATTCGATTGAATAAAATTTAGGATCACATTGAAAACAAATCCTAAACTAAGACTAAATTGAGAAAAGTGGACCAAAACTAGGACCAAATAACTATTTAAGCCTTGTAAATATTTAAAAAAAAAGTTATTTTATTAGTTTTTAAATGGGATCCAAATTAAATTGCTAAAAAAAAACAAATAATATTTAAGCATGCAACTGAGTAAAAGTTAATGACCAACTGTATAAAAGTTAAAACATAAATTTAAATTAATAGTATATAAAACATACATTCAAATGTAAGACATTTTACATACAAATAAAGTCATCAATAAATGACACAGTGACACTACTAGTAAAATTGGAATAAAATATTAAAAAGAAAAGACTTAAATAATGAATTGGTCCTAATTTTCATTCGATTTTTTCAATTTGGTCATACTTTTAATTTTTTTTCTCAATTTAATCCTAATATTCGTCAATTTTATTCAATTTGGTCATTTTCACACTGTTAGAATAGTTAACGGATTGTGAACGTCACTACTATGTCTCTCTTCATATACTTGCTATCATGTTCATGGCGTTTTTGGTTTAAAAACTTAGTTTTCATGTAGATAAGTGTTGCGTTTTGAATTAGTTAAAAGTTCTAAAAAATTGTTTTAAAAATAAAAAACATGAATGTAGACCCAAAATCCAGATACTGATTTAATAATATAAATGTTCATGTAGATAAATTTAATAGTAATATTGATTGAGTTATTTCATTTTCATTTTCATAAATTTAATGAGATAAGTTTCAGAAGTGAATTACACAATACAAGTGTCTATTGACGAACACTGGCTCCAATTCTATGTTGATAGATTTAATAATTATAATTGACTAAATTATTTAAAATTGAATACTACAATGTTGGCTCAGATTTTGATACTGACCAAGATAAATGATTTAAAAGATAAAGACAAAATGGACTTTAGGAAAAAGATAAAGACTGAAATGTATTTAAATTTAAATTAACATACGATTGAGAAAAACACTAATCATATTCATTAATAAGAAAACTTTGCAATTTATATACACAGAAATTATAGTCGTCATAATATACAACATTAAAAAGAATATACAATTCATTATCTAATAACATAACTAGATAACTATTGATTTTTATGCGGGATTTTTCAAAATTTGATATTGAATAATATGAAAAAAAAGGGTAAGAAACTATTATAGTAAATAGTTAATTTGATAGTTATTATCACAAGTAAATTTGTAGCTATATGAAGAATTTAGATAGTTATATCTTTAAATGATTTGTATAATTTTATTCAAAAAAAAAATATGTGAGAAGCTTTGTAATTCTATTTACAAAAATTGTATAAAACGATTTACAATTTGTTTTAAAAAAATTGTAGAAAAATTTGTATTTTTATTGAAAAGTTACATGTGAGTCATAATAATTTTATTGAATATTTGTAAATGTAAGTTATATGATGTTAAACTAAATTTATTGTGTATTTATTTGAATTTTATGTTTACAACACCCAATTCAACTGCCACGATGTTTAAGGGTGTGTTTCTGTTAAAAAGATTTATTTATTATGTGGTATGATTAAAAATAACATTTTATTTAAGAATTTAATAATAATACATTTATATTGGTATAAAATAAAAAATTTCAATTGATATTATTTTTAAAATAATTACTATAAAATCAATAAATACTAAAAAAATTGTTAAATATTGATCAATTTTATTATCAAAAGATAGGTTTAGAGACCAATTTAGAAACCAATCTAATAAGTATAGATTAAGTTTGAGACAAATTCTTTTATAGCTAAAATCTAGATAATTAATGTTAGTAACCAATTTAGAGACCAATTCATAATAAAAACTATTTTAGTTACCGATTTAAAAACCAATTATAATTTTTTTAAACTATTTTAGTTATAAATAATTTACATTATAAATTGGTATCTAAATTGGTTATTATAGTGACTAATTATTTTTTTACTAAAATTAATTATTAATCAAAGATTTTCTTAGAATAATATTTCGATGCATTATATTATACATATGACATGATGATATTTTCTAAATAGAATAGAAGTTTCTTCTATGAGGCCTTTTAGTGTCATTGGAATTTTTCAATATATAATATTTTTGAATTAAAATAAAAGTAAAAAATATATTTTTATCGAGGTAAAAAAGTTTAGTGAAATTTATTGAAGGAATAGTTTCATACTTTTTAATTTATTCTCAATAATATTTAATGTAAATAATGCTAAACTTTAAACATAAGTATGTTTTTAAAGCAAATATTAAATGTTAATAAAATAATCAATTTTGGCTTATTTTAGAGACACGTGATTTTTTTAAATAGTCAAATACATGAATACATAGATTTAGTCGTAAGTTCGTTACCAATAAAGGCTCTTTACCTCTCAAGTAATAATAAAAATTATGTTCAATTATAAATTATAATGTTGTCAACAATTTGCATACAAATTAGTCAAAACTTTCATTATCAATTGATAACACCGGTTTCTTCTTTATTATTTGTAAATGTTTTTTGACCAAGTAAAATAAATGAGAAGATTTTCAACATTTTATTTTAGAATAATTATTTAATTATAATAAAAGAAATGTTTTTTATTTTGTTTTTTTATATATGTATTTTTAATTTCTTTAAAATTAAAATGATCTTTTTATCTTTGGTATTATATAATATTTATTAACACACTACAACAAAATCAATTTTTACCAGAGGTTATTTATGGCATTTCCGGAGGTTTTAACCCCCGTTAAAGGAGTTTCTGACGGTTTGTTTTTCCCCTAGAAAAATCAGCGTCGTTAACAGATTACTGGCGTTTTTGACTAACTCCTGATAAAGCAGCACTTACTGGCGGTTTTGAAACCCCTGGTATTTACTGGCAGTTTTGAAACCCGTGGTATTTACCGGCAGTTTTGAAACCCCTGATATTTACCGGCAATTTTGAAACCCCTGGTATTTACCAGCAGTTTTGAAACCCCTGGTATTTACCGGCGGTTTCAAACCCCTGGTAATTACCAGCAGTTTCGAAGCCCTTGGTAATTACCGGCAGTTTTAAAACCCCTGGTAATTACCAACAGTTCTAAACCACTAGTATTTACTGCGATTTTGTAACCGTAGTGCATGTTCCTTATATGTAGTTTTAAATCCTTTATACTATATAATAATACTGAAAGTCCATTTTTACCCCTACAATGCAATTCTTTATTTATTGATGTTTTTACTTTTCAAATTCTCTTAATTTTATTTATTATACTTTTTGAATGCATATAATTCGTAAAACATATGATAAGAAAAAAATTCTAACATTTAGATATTTGTTTATAACTAGATATAGCATTCATAAAACCAAGGACCGTAGTCTATGAGTTCAAAGTAAATAATAAAGTTTAAATGTTCAAACTAGTGAACTATTACAATATCTTTGTTATATTTGTTATAAAGTCAAATAAAATGAAAGTCTAATAAAATTCTTCAACTATCAATCTTGATCTGAGTCATTTGTTTCTCCATTGGGAACACTACCCTTATTAGATACCTAATATTCAAAATAATAATAATTAGTAACATTCTTCACAGTATAAAATATATATTAATATACTTAAAATTTAAATATTACCAATGATGAATGAAACAAAGGAAAGTCATGCAGCAATTCTCCTTGATATTTTGCACAAAGAAAGTCATCATTGCCTTCATTTCGTTGACTTGTGATGTTAATGAAGAAACCTATTTGAGAACATAACTAATCAAATTAATCAAACTGTCTGCATTTTACAACATGCCTAACAACAATACAAACTTAAATCAAACTCAAAATCAACAATGAAACATATTACAACATGCCTAACTAACCACTTTTCGCATTCACAATGTGATACATACACCCAAATGAGGATAATGATGTCTTAATAATGATAGCAATAACAACAATGACAATAATAGAAATTTAAGGTAAAGTTTATCTACAGTCAAATGTAGTGTCCTAACTATCACTAAAAAAATTTTATATATTAGCTACGAAAAATTTCATAGTTGATCCGTAGCTAATCCGTAGCTAAACCATTTTGCGACAGATTAACTATAAAATTGTTAGGAAATTTTCCGTAGCTAAATACAGGTAGCTAATTAGAGGGATAAAATCCGTAGCTAATCTGTAGCTAATTCATAACTAATCCTTCTCTATTTCCTCTCTAATTGAAGTAAAAAAAGTTTTACAATTTCTAGCTAATTCGTAGCTAATTCATAGCTAATCCCTCTCTATTTCATCTTTAATTGAAGTGAAAAAATTTTAAAATTTCTAGCTAATTCATAGCTAATCCCTCTCTATTCCATCCTTAATTGAAGTGAAAAAGTTTTAAAATTTCTAGCTAATCCGTAGCAAATCTGTCGCAATTTTGTTGTCGCTAATCCGTAACTAATCTGTCGCAATTCTATTGTCGCTAATCCGTAGCTAATTTGTCGCAATTTTGTTGTCGATAATCTGTAGCTAATCTGTCGCAATTCTGTTGTCGCTAATCTGTAGTTAATATGTCACAATTTTGTTCTCGCTAATCTGTAGCTAATCTGTCGCGATTTTTTCCTCGCTAATCCGTAGCTAATCTGTAACTAATTTGTTGCAATTTGTTTCTCACTAATCCGTAGCTAATTTCTCGCAATTCTTTTATCACTAATTTGTATCACAATTGATTAGTTAATTTATTACAATTCTATTAATCTCCTACAAATATTATTTTGTTAATTGCAATTACTTAATTGTTATTCACTCTCTATTATGAGTCATGTCCATAAACCTATGTCCATAATAAAAAAAGAAGACAAAGAAAATAAATTATCACAAAAAATGTCTAAATACCTCCAATATTTGCAATACCTATTTAAAAAGGATAGATAATCAATCCTACAATGATCAAAGTATATCCATCCAACAGTACAAAACAACATAAAAGTTTCCACCAATGTATAATAGTTTTAGGACACAAAAGCATTGGAGGGTATCAACAAAAAGTAATGCATCAACACAATTAAAACACAAACAAAGTTTTGGATTCTTTAAGACATGTCTTCATTCTTGTTTCTTCAAAGCAGACAATAATTCTCTCTTAAAAGATTGCATTTGCTCTTGCATCTGTTGTTGCATAGTTGCTTGCATTTCTGCTTGTGCCTTCATTTGTGCTTGCATTAATGCTTGCATATCAGTCTGTGCTTGCAACTGTGTTTTCACCTGCTCTTGCAAATTAGATATTTGTGTAGTCAGTGTAGTGATTTCTTCAGTTGTTGGATTTAGATTTTGGGAGGAGGGACCTTCAACTGTTGAGGATGAAACATGTGGGCCAATGCCAAGATCCAAACTGTGACCAATTCCATAGATTCTACCTTTCCTATTTTAACCACCTGTTTTTATCCAAACACCAGAGTCAACTATAGGATGCTTTGACGTGTCTTCCCCATATTTTTCAGTCATAGCATTTTCATATGATTCCTACATCAAATCAATATGTTAGCAATATTATATAAATAAGTAGTTTAACATTTATAAAATAAACACATTCTTACAATGAAGCTTTTTGCTTTGTTGGACACATATTGACCATCTTTTCGTTTGTGAACTTTGTTGTATAATTCACCATAATAAATTGGGCGTTTGTATTCTTCTTCCTGTAAAAAAAATGCAATTTATGTATAAAAACTTATTACTTTCCTTAATGACAGTAAAATGACATATTCATCTTACTTTCTGCCATGTTAGTAATACAATATAACTTCATCTCTCTGTATCAGATCTCTTTTTAGTAAGTTATCAGCTAACCAATTCCAAAATATTTGTTTCTTTATATCAAGTGACCAACTCATTTCTATCTGACAGACAATTGCTATATGATATTGCATTTTGAATGTGACTAATTATAATGCGTTATATTTGACTTATAAATTCAAATGTGAAAAGTAAGAATACCATTTTTTTCAAGTGTTGTCCAAAGCTTCGTGATCCTGCTGTGTGAATCATAGCATCAGGCTTGGCAACCCTATTGCTCTTACCTGCAGTAGACTTTTTTTTCCATTCTTCTGTTGCCCATATGTCTACTAATCCATCCCACATCTCAGTCCTAATACCTCTTGGTCCAAAACCTTTTAAGTCTTGAATATTGTTTGAATTTGTCCTTTCTTTCGCCTTTTTCCTTGCCTTAGATAAAGAGTCAGAATATCGATCCATGCATATTAAATTCCAAACCTTTCTCGCCATACAACGATCATAAGTTGATGAAAAACGATACTTCTCCTACATCAATATAATGATTAATTTATAATACAATAATTGATACAAAAATATTTCATTACATTAACTAAATGATTACTAACCATAAACTCATTGAACATAATTTCTTTCATATCAGCAGAATATTTTTTCCAATTTGGTGTTGGATTAGGCATCCTCATGAGCAACTCAGATATAATATCTCGAGTCATTGAATCTGGAACAAACATTAATGCAAAATTAGAAATTTCTTCTAAAACATATGCTTCACAAATGGACCCTTCAACCTTTGCTTTATTTCGAACCTTTCTTTTCAAATATAACATGCATCTCTCAAATGGGTACATCCATCTATATTGCACAGGTCCTTCGACCTTAACTTCACGTGGGAGATGTATAACCAAATGTTCCATTAAATCAAAGAATGTTAGTGGGAAAATCTTTTCAAGCTTACAAATTGTTTTGATGATAGAAATCTTAGCGTGCTCCATGACAGAAGCATGCACTGCATTTGCACAAATCACTTTAAAAAACAAGCTGACCTCTATTAAAACACCCCATATAGGCTTTGGCAACATATCACGAAATGCTAAAGGAATAAGTCTTTGCATAAAAACATGACAATCATGACTTTTCCTCCCATACATTTTCCCCTCATCTACATTAATGCAACGTGAAATGTTAGACGCATAGCCATCTGGAAACTTTAGTTGTTTTATCCATTCACACACCATTTTTCTCTGGTCAGAATTCAAGACATAAGACATATGTTGCCTTTGGTTTTTTATACTTCTCATTCTCCAACACCAACTCTAACTTGGGACGTTTACATATCAACCTCAAATCTTGTCTTGCATTTGCAGTATCTTTTGTCTTGGCCTTTATGTCCATCACAGTGTTGAAGATGTTGTCAAAAACATTTTTTTCAACATGCATGACATCTAAATTGTGACGAACCATATTAGTAGACCAATAAGCCAATTCCCAAAATATGCTCTTCTTAACCCAATTGTGGGTTTTACCAAAGTCAGGTTGCTTTTGCTTGCTTGATTTCAAGCCAAACGTAACTTTTTGAAGTTGATTTACTTGATTTATTACATCTATGCCACTATATTCTTGTGGTGGTAAAGAGTTCTCAACTACTGACTTCTTAAAAGAGCATTGATCACGATGAAATGAATGAATGATAGGTAAAAATCGACGATGACAATCAAACCAACAAGGTTTACCACCACTCTTTAAAGTAAATGAATTAATATCCCCCATACAATAGGGACAAGCAAATTTTCCATGAGTACTCCATCCAGACAACATTCCATAAGCTAGAAAATCACTTATTGTCCACATTAATGCTGCTTTCATAATGAAATTTTGTTTTTTCCATGCATCAAAAGTATTAACCCCAATATCCCATAAGATCTTTAACTCATCAATTAGAAGTTGGAGATAAACATCTAAACTTTTACCAGGTGATCTGGGTCCAGGAATCATAAGAGTAAGAAATATGTATTCCCTTTTCATACACATGCTTGGAGGAAGATTATAAGGTGTTAAAAAAACCGGCCAACATGAGTATGAACTACTTGAATTAATAAATGGATTAAAACCATCCGTGTAAAGTCCAAGCCTGACATTTTGTGGATCCAAAGCAAACTTAGGATGAGTTGCATTAAATTTTTTCCAAGCCTCTGCATCAGCGGGATGTGTCATCATTAATTCATGTTGGCGTACTCCATCTGCATGTCATCGCATATATTTTGAAGTATTAACAGACATAAAGAGGCATTGAAGTCTTGGAATAATGGGGGAAATATCTTAACACTGAGTAAGGCACATCCTTATTTTTTGTTGTTGTCTTGGGTTTAAATCGTGGTTCTTTACACACCAAACAAACATTCTTGTCACTGTTTTCTTTGTAATATAGCATACAATGATTAGGACATGCATCTATTTTCTCATATCCTAATCCCAATTCACTCACCATTCTCTTTGATCTGTACAAATTTTCAGGCAATCTTTCTGACTCTGGAAGCATACTTTTGATTATAGCAATCATTTGATCATAACAACTAACACTCATGTTAAACTCTGACTTCAAGTTTAGGAGTTGTGTTACTGCTGACAATCTTGTATGTTTCTTACAACCATCCCATAAAGGTTCATCAGCACTCTTTAATAGGTTAAAAAACTTCTTAGCTGATGGATTTGGATCCTCTTCCACCTCTTGTACTTCTGGATTTGATCTAGCATGAAAAGCATTCATAACCATATCATGATATGAATTTGTACTTCCTTCAACACGGTCTTGGACAACAGACGCACCATCTGTCCACCTTTCTTCACCATGAAGGGTCCAATTTGTGTACCCATCCATAAATCCATGGTGATACAAGTGCTTTTCCACATTAAATGATATATCCCAATAATGATTCCTACATTTTTCCACATGGACAAGGAATGCGCCCTGTTACATCAGCAAACTTCGGATCTCTTTTAGCTACTTGAATGAAGCCATCAACGCCATTTCTAAATTCCTCAGTTATACTACCAAATTGATCTTTTCTTCGCAACATCCATCCTTTATCAGGTCTCATTGTCCTTGTAGATAGTTTAAATATTGGTCAACATTTTGAAAAGAATGGATTGACACTAATTGAAGACATAATTAAAATTAAGAACACAAATTAGTTAAAATAAAGTAAATACAAGTAAACACTCATTGAGTTTATTATTTACATGCAAATAACTATCATATCACCTTATTAATTTAATGAAAACATATTTTTCTTTCCACGGGCATGTGGTGACATGTTTTCAATCATTTGAAAAACTAAATCCAAAACAAAAAGACTTAGGTTTCTTCTAAATTTAACTCATAAAGTTTCTACTTGCAATTTTTCTACGTAGAAATGAGACTAATATTTCTATTATAATTTTTTGACTAACGAAATATAAAAAAAAATATTAATTATTATGTAGTTGGAGTCGTATTATTATTAGTATAAAACAAGGCATGGCCAAGTAAGCACATCAGGGCTAGTAAAATGACTTTAGTACTTTTTTGAAATCAGCTATTAAGATAATTTTCTTACCTCATAGATGGTGATCGTTGATTAATCAAATAGAATAGACATTTTGATGATTGAGTGAACTCAAATGATGCAAATTCTATGGTTAATAATAATATGTCTTAATATATTATTAAATCTCTCAAATTTCCAGAACTTCTTAATAAGCTTTTTGAATCAAAAAACTAAAATTCAGTAATTAAATTTTGAAACTAAAAATCTACTCCATCTGAAAGTTTGAATGAAGTACTATTTTCCCCTAACAATTAGGTTATAGTCACACCAGCGTATAACTATTTCAATGTTAGTTCAGGTATTTTGGGTGAGAAAAAAAAAATTGAACAATACAATCCCTAAGCCAATACATTTACAGAATGAAGTTCCAAGCACCACGATGCAGTACAGTTGCGGCGGAGCGGAGCCGTGCAATTCCAACGATGCGATGTAGATCCAGTGAGATGCAATGTATGGAGATGGGGTCGAGGTGCAGTGGTTGTTTCTGTACTAGGAAGCTCCGACACGGCTCGGAGATGGCGCTTCCCTGCTTCCAATGCGTTGTGAACGCGAACACTCGTCAAACACGGCCCAACTATTGGATGTGCTTCCGTGTTTCTCTAAACTCCCTTTTCGAGAGTGACGCTTGAAGCTTTGCGAAGAGAAAAAAGGTTACAGAAGGAAAGTACTGAAAGCTTTTATGAAAGAGAAAGAGTTTTTATAAAAATATTTTGAAAATTATATTGGATACGAGGAACTGAAAAATAAATTAAACTTTTACTTAAGAAACACAAATAAATTTTAAATTATGTTTTACAATAACGATATTAAAATTAAAAATATAACATAACACTAAATAATCAATAATTTAATATTTTTTAAAAGTAT
>Ga0214544_1005715_pt1 | contig 23789 bp, 23 predicted proteins | sample CNSS3metaG_FD_160074 | JGI IMG/M metagenome (GOLD analysis project Ga0214544, IMG submission 160074) | Root nodule microbial communities from cowpea collected in UCLA plant growth center, Los Angeles, California, USA - CNSS3 | ecosystem: Host-associated > Plants > Roots > Nodule | place: USA... | reverse complement strand
AGGGAATTCAAACTAAAGTAATGCAAAACAAAGATAAAGGTGATGGAATAGAAGACTCCCCTCTAGACATGCTTCTAGTGATCCTTCTTGATGGAGCTTCTAAGGAGGTGGTCATGCCTTCATCACTGATGATGCTGAAATTGAGTTTCCACACATCAAGTTTGTGAATATGATCAATGAAAATAAATTTTCGGTGGTGATCTTTATTGACTTTACTGTGGAGCAAGAGGAAAGGTTGCTACAACAGGAAAAGAGGTTAGATTCAAATTATTTTGATAACATTGTTGGTAAAAAAAGTTAAAATGCATGCATATTTGTTTTCTACTTTTGATTTAGATAAAAAAGTTATAAAATTTCAAAAATGTGTTTTTACTGTTAAAAGTAAAAATTAAAAAATTAAAAAAATTGTACAAGCTGACTTGTACTTTGTAAAATTAAAGAAAATAAATTTTGACATATCGACAGATTGAGCTAGAAGTCACAAATTTTTTTGTTTCCTCCCTAGAATAAGTCCATCAAGGACAACTTTTAAAATAAGTGTGAGAGAGACAAACCGTATCTATTTTTTTTTCATTTAAAAAAACTATAATTTCTTTTTGACAAAATTGTGAAAGTAGTAAATGTTTACTTAGTGAAACTTTAAAACAATGTCTTATAAGAAATCTACTAAAATATTTCCCTGCTTTCAATAAAACATATTTAATTGGATTTTGGGATTTGATTTAGAAGCTGGGACGACCATATTTTTTAGAAATAAAAATTTGTGTTGATATGACTGGATTGTTTCTAAGATTTGCTAATTGAGTTGATTTGAGAATTACTTGATTAAATCTTTTGTGAAAGAGTTTGACCTTGTGAGTCTTGAGCCTTAATATTAAGGATGGAACACCATGTGCCATTCTTATTTTTCTTGAGTGACTTGCTCATGTTTGTTTATACTCAAAATGTTTTTTAGCTTGATTCTTTTGTTTTGCAACACAAGTAGCTTGATTTTAGCTATTTGGTCAAATAATTCCACATTGATATTAATCCATTGATAGCCCCTTTGAGTTTTAAACCTCTTTTTTTTAAGCCCATTGTAAATCCTTAAAAATAAAAAAGACCATGTTTTTACTTACCTTAAGAAGAAAGAAAGGAGCTAATGGATTGTATTAGGAATGCTTGAGGAATAAAGTGTGTGGGTGAGTACCTCACCACAAATTAATAAAAATGGCAAAAGAAGGACAAAATGATGAAAGATTTTTGAAAAAGAAAATGTAGAAAAATAATTGCTTTCTAAAAGAGACTAGAAAAAGAAAAATAGTTGTATTTGAAATCATGCTTCTTTATTATTTCTATATTTATTTCAAAAATCCAAGAATCCTTTTAAGTTTTCCTACCTTTACCTTGACCTTATTACAACCTATGAAAATTCCTCATGATCTTTGATTGCATATTTTCTGAAAGTTTATGAATTTTAAAGTCTTGTTAAATATCAGGAGTGTTTACTTGCATGAGTATTTTGAGTGAAAACACAAGACAAAACACTTGAGCGAATTTTAGTGAGAAAATATACATTTAACTTGAGTGCTCTTTTTCAAATTTGATTATTTTTGTGAACTCAAAAGATTAACTCATGTGTAAAAAATAGAAACTTTTTGTTTGTATATGCATGATAACTTGATTTCTAGAAGATTGATTTGTTTCCAATTATGTTCATTCCTTTGATCCAGTGTATATATGAAATAAGCTAACCCATAACAAAGTTTTGAAATTATTTAATTTTGCCCAGGAGTGAAAAAGGATAAGTGTGGGTGTGATAAGAAGACTCATCAGGATCTTCATTCCAGCCCACACACCCAAGGAGACTCATCAAGATTAATGATAAGAAGAACTCTCCACAATCAACCTAGTTCTCAAGATCTAACACAAAAAGAGAACATCTTCCACACAAGATATCAAGTTTAGAAAATACATGTCTCTCATTATGGATATTAGCTCGTGTTCAAATTGCTGTAACACTTGATTGGTTGAAAAGTTAGCATTAACTATCATGCCCCGTCCACAACCTTGCAAACTTCAATGGCTTAATGATGGTGAGGACATGATAGTTAATCAACAAGTGAATGTTAAGTTTTCCACAGGGAATTATGAGGATAGTGTGTTATGTGACATAGTACCTATGAAAGTTTGTCACATCTTGTTGGGAAGGCCTTGGCTTTTTGAAAGGAAAACCACACAACATGGACATACCAATGAGATAACATTTACCCACAAGGATAGAAATTTTGTGGTTCACCCTCTAACACCATCTCAAATGGTAGAGGATAATGCAAATGAAAAATAAGAGAGAAAAGGAAAAAGATAAAAAGAAAAGTCATGATTCTTACACACACAAAAGTCAAATCAAATGTTTTAAGTGTAAAAGTAATGCACACAAGTCCAATGAGTACATCAACAAAATAGTACTCATGTTAAGGGCCAAAGGCTTGTGTGGATATTCAAAAGAGGTTCTTTCCATCTTCCTCAAGTGGAATGGAAAGACAAGATCAAATAAGACCTTGTGTTGAAAAAGGAAGTCACTCTAAAAGCACATAGATTCAACACAAGCAAATAAGAGTTCAAAAGGCAATGCTCCCCCAACTCCAATTCCTTGATCATTCATTTGATCAAAGATGTATGATCCTTGGGAGCTACATGCTTTAGATGATTATTCTCAAAACACTTACTTTGTCTCTTCTTATTTGTAAAAGGGTATTTAACCATGGGGGAAGAAAGCCAAACACCTCCGAGAGGAGGAAGGATGTTTAGATGAACACTTGAAGATTTAAGGACATATCCTTTTGAAAAGGGAGGGGATGATGACATACCCCCTGGCCATGACCAAGCACATTGAAGAAGAGCTAGAGTCATTTATGCAAGGTGAAGCAAAACTCTTTCTCTTAGGCCATTTTGGAGCATATCTAGTAGTGTAGGAATTTGTGGACCTTGTTTAAGGTTCAAGTAGTGTAGGATTTTCTTTTAAGCCTTGTATTAAGGGATAACTAGTGTAGGATTTTTGGTCAAACTTGGGTCAACGAAAGTCAACACCTAAAGTTGACCCAAGATTTGCGCCTAGCTTAAGACTAATCGTGGGTGATTAAGTTTTCTAACCCTAGCTTGGTACCAAGGTGGTGGGTGTCCCACTTTAAGAGTGTTGGCCATGTGGCAAGCTCTTATGAAAATTATTTTCCAAAGATAGAGGCCATATGTTACTTTCCTAATGGAGTTGTTTTTTATAAAAGTAGTTCTCTAGGCACTTTAGGAATGGAGAAGATTTTCTACAAGTAATGGCTACATGTCCTCCTCTTAATGGAGAGGATTTCTAGAAATGTATCCTTGTACCTTTGGTGGCCAAGATGAGATTTTTAGGGTTTTATGTCTACACATTTTTGAGACACCTTCTCCTATAAATAAAGGTGCCTCCCCCTTGTAAATTCACTTTGAGGCATGTAATAAAATGTTTCTTGTTCCTGCGGAAAACAATGATAAGGTATCAGGGAGCATGAATTATTTCTTACACAATCCTAGATTTCTTGAGACGGATACTTTTCAATCTTGCTGGGCATGCCTTCATGTCTTGTTGCCAGATTGAACGTTTTAGAGATTACCTGCAAAAAAGGACTCCGACGATCAAGTCAGTGAGAGCTCAAAAGTCATATCACAGTTTTGGAATTAATGAATTGTGTGTTTTCAATTGTTGGGCTCCACCAATATTTATAGAATATTAATCACAAATTACTTGGTTCATGGGTTGGGCCTTAATTGGGCTTGTTGGGTCTCCTTTGGGCTTATGTGGGCCTACGCAAGGCCCAAGTATCAGGCTTATGAATTGATTTTGTATATTTAGCTGTTATTTCATAAGTTTAGAGTAGGCGGTCTATGCCGATATGTGACTTTAGCCATTATGTATGCATTAGTTTTGTATATTGTTGATCAATGATGTAATCCAAACAGGACTATAAGTTGGCAGGTAGGACCGGGTATTCATTGTTGTCGGTTCTATCCGTGTAGTATAGTACACTGCCAAAATTTTGTTATCATACTTGCTTCATAAGTCAATGTTAGAGCATCCCATGTGGTCTCCTTTAGCCATTCTTCTCTAGATCTGGCCCAACCTCTTAGAGAACCATCAAACACCTTCATCCCACCATAACATCATCCAAACTGAGACATTTCTTCCATTTCCCCATTTCTTCCACGCCAACCATCTCCTTAGAGACTCATCTTCATGCTTTGGCCCAACCTAGCTTAAGGATGAGTCTATCACATGTTTAGTCCTTTTTATGTCATTACATCTTAGTTTAACGTTTGAAAAATCTCAAAAATTTGTGTTCAATTGTGTTTTTCAAAATTGCACCATATATGTCTTTTTTAGTTTTTTTAATTTACATTTTTGAGTAAATACTTATTATTATGTCATTAACATGTTCATAAAGTTAGGTTTCCATTATGTTTGCTTGAGTTTCATATTCTACCTTTTTCTTCTATTAGGTTTCTTTCCATTTTGAGTGTTTCATGTTCAAGTGCAAAATATATATTGAATACATGTTGTAGTGGTTATATTTTGGTGTTGGAAAAATATTGAACATAAGTTCATCCTAATGTGTTTCTTTCATTAGGATTTTTCTATGAGATCATTGAGGCACACAAAATTTTCCTTCTTTGAACAATTGGTTTTGGGAAATATAGAAACCCCATTGTGCCTTCTTTTGACAACTAGAAAAAATGGAAGAGAACTCAAAGTCTTGTTCATACAACTCGGATATGTGATCAAATCCAAGAATTTAGACTCTCAATTCTGAAAACAAGTTGAGCCTACTAGATAAAGCATCGTCCACAAGATTACTTTTGCCTTTTTTGTATTTTATACCATATGGAAATTGTTCTAAGAATTTCATCCACTTTGCATGTCTCTTATTCAACTTATGTTAGCCCTTAAAATAGTGACTCTTGGTCACTATAAATGACAAACTCCTTGGACACTAGATAATGTTCCCTTGTTTCAAGGGCTCTTACTAATGCATACGACTCTTTGTCATAGGTGGGGTGGTTAAGGAAGGCACCATGAAGGTTTTCAATTAAATAAGCAATTGGGTGAGCTCCTTGTAACAACACTACACCTATGCCTACACTGGATGCATCAGACTCTAGTTCAAATGTTCTTGAAAAATCATGTAATGCTTGAATGGATGCATTGGTGAGTTTTTCGTTGAGTTGTTGAAATGAAAACTCTTGTTCTTCACCCCAAATAGAAGACACATATTTATTGACTAATTAATTAAGGGGTGAAGCCAAGGTAGTGAAGTTGGGAATAAATCTTCTATAAAAGCTTGCCAATCCATGGAAGCTGCTAACCTCTCCAATATTTTTAGAAGTAGGCCTTTCTTAAATGGCCTTGATTTTCTTGGGGTCAACATGAACCCCATTTTTTTTAACAATGAACCCTAAGAAGACTACACTATCTACATAAAATGTGCATTTTTCTATATTTGTAAAAATTTGGTTGTCCCTTAAACTGGAGATAACAACTCTTAAGTGTCCTATGTGTTCATGCAAACTTCGACTATACACCAAAATATCCTCAAAGTAAACTACTATAGACCTACCTATAAATCCCTTAGAACATGATGAGTCTCATGAATGTGCTAGGTGCATTAGTAAGGCCAAAAGGCATCACCAATCACTCATATAATCCAAATTTGGTCTTAAAAACAGTTTTCCACTCATCACCAAATTTTAGAAACTATAGTGGACCCATGCAACTCATCAAGCATATCATCAAGTCTAGGAATTGAGTGCTTATATTTAATGGTCATATTATTGATGGCTCTACAGTCACAACATATTCTCACAAGAAATGCATGATACAAGGGCTAAGACTCTTTTGAACTTACGCCTTCTTCAACAACTCTTGAACTTGAGATTCTATCTCCTTAGTCTATTATGGATTGGTCCTATAAACTAGTCTATTTGGTAGACTAGCCCCAGGCACAAGATCTATTTGATGCTTTATTCCCATAAAAGGTGGAATTCCTTTTGGACCTTCCTTGGGAAATACATCTTTAAATTCTTTTAAAAGCTTTTCTAACTCAGGAGATAACTTCTTAGACTCTAGAGAAGTGGCAGTGCATGTGAGTGTTGCTTTACACAGCAGGAGGTATGAATGTTTTTGACATGGAGAACTTTTTCTAAAGATTTTCTAGTTAACATGTTGTCATGTTGAATGACCTTGGCAGAAGGAACCCCAATATCTCCCTCCCGAGTTTCATTTTTACTTAACTTTTGGAGAGTTTGAGGACTTTTTTTGTCCTCTTTTCTCTTCCTCATTTGAACTTGATCCTCTACCACTTGAGATGGTGAAAGAGGATGAAAAACAAATTTATTTTCCTTATGGGTGAAGCTAATCTCATTGGTGAGACCATTATGCATAGTTTTCTTATCAAATTGCCACGGTTCCCCTAATAAAACATGACAAGCTTCTATAGGTACTACATCACATAGTACACTATCTTCATATTTCCTTATGGAAAGCTTGACCTTCACTTGGTGATTAACTATCAAATCCTCATCTTCATTAAGCCAATGAAGTTTGTAAGCTTTTAGAGGGGTAAAATAGTCAAACCCAATTTATCAACCAACCTAGTGCTACAACAGTTACAACACGATCCACTATCCACAATGAGAGAACAAGTACTTTCCAAAACTTTGCACCTTTTTGTGAAAAATATTCTCTCTTTGTATTAGTGTTTGTGGACTAGGTTGATTATTGAGGACCCTTCTTATCATAAGTAGTTCCCCTTCACAAGGGTAAGAATCTTCATTAGTTGACTCACTTGATTCCTCACTATCAGTCTCACTTTCACTTTCTTTTTTATCTTGACTACTATAGATGTCAACACCCCTAAGAATCGTTATCTTTTTGGTGGGGCATTGAGAATATATGTGACCTCTACCAAGACATTTAAAACACTTAATATCACTAGTGCGAGTGTGTGTAGATGTCATTTCCCTTGGTTTTTCCTTCTTTGAAGCTTTTAGTGGGTTTTTCTTTGACTTGTATACCCTCCCTCTTGAAATCTTTCTTGATATAAGAACTAGAGTGGTTATTTCTAAAGCTTTTCCTAAAAATGTGTTGCTCTACCTTTATGCAAAATTGTACCAAGTCATTTTAATCTTGGTAGGGCAACAATTTCACTCTACCCCTTAATTCAAGACTTAGACCACTAAGGAGCCTAGAGATAGTAGTATCCTCATGCTCCCTAATCCTTGCCTTCATCATGTATAACTCCATCTTTTGTCTATATTTTTCAACTCTCATTTTATTTTGATAGAGTCTTTAGAGCTTATCCATGAGCTCCCCTATGGTAGTAGGAGGGAATGTGTCTCCTCCTAAGGACACTTCTAAGGACATTCCAATATTGAAATTAAGGAGTATTATTGATTCTCCTCTCCCTTTATAGGGTTGCCCACCAATACACTGTGTTTCCTTGAAATCTTAGGATAGTTAAGGGTACATTCCTCTCCTCACTTACTTGGTGGTAAGCAAAAGTTTTCTCCACCTCCATCTCCCAATCCAAGTACGCTTCTACATCATCTTTTCCATATAAGTGGGGGAGGTATACTCTAATGGTTCTTGGTTCCCTATGTTCTCTTCTAGGTCTTGGTGGAGGAGGTTGATAAAAATTGTTCATTAACGTACTTTCCTCCTCATAGTGTGTGACAAGTGTAGGAGTTCTAGAGCTTCTTGAATGGTTCCTACTCTTATGATTTTTTTTAACCCTTTCTCGTTCCCAACTCATTTCTTCTTCTAAGATATCAATATACCTATCCTTATCTTCCTTTTCTTTTTCTTTAAAGAGAGTCTCTTCCATCCTCCAATGTTTTAATGACTTAAGTTCTTGTGTAAGTTGTTTCAAACTCTTTTCTCCATCACTTAAATCACTGCCACATTGGTAAGAATTTTGTCGAGACATTTTAAAATTCTTTTTATGCTTTAAAACTTAAGATCTCTCTAAGAAATTCCAAAGAGGAAGTAGATAGCAAACTTCTTAAGTTCTCTTCTAGGAAAAAAAGGTGAATCACTTGGATTGCTTATATACCAAGTCTTTCCTAGCCAAAAGAACTCAAATTTTTGCACAAAAACATCTAAGATGGAATTAAGACACACTAATCTACTAAAACAAGTAAAGCAAAACAAGAATTAAAGTCTACACTAGGCGGTCTTAATGGCGAGGCTTGATGTTGCAAGGCATACTCACAATCTAAAGTGCTTTACTAATTATTTAAGGTTCTAATTAAGAGATGAGAGAACACCTAAGGCTCCCCCAAGACACTTAATTAGTCCAAGATACACAAATAAGAACTTAAACAAATAAAACTAAAAGAAAATACAATCAAAATAATTGCAAAATTTAAAGCCTTCAAGTGTTTCACTCCACTCCTTCTCTTGTTTTTCTTTTTGGTTTGTTAGGCAATGGTGAATCTCTATTACACCTTCACTTGTTGATACCTCCAAAGATGAGTCTTCTTTGATCAAGACACTCTACTTCCTAAGATGCTACCTTAGGAAAGTTAGATCGCCTCCAAGTAGGAAACAACACCAATAACCAAACCAAAAGAGGTCAAGAAATTTAAAGTAAGAAAAGCTCAAAGTGAATATGCTAAACTCAAATAGAATTGTCAAGACATACACAATATAAGTTCAAAGAAATGACAATCTAAAATTAAGGTAAAGGAACAAGGTAAGCACACAAAAGAAATACCTAAGGAATGGCACTAGAATGGATTACAAAAACCAAAATAAAGTTAGAATTGATTGGTTGCTTCTTGCTTCTCAATTGCCAATTGCTAATGGTGCATAAAATCACTCATCAAGCTTAGGTTGAGACCTACATGTGCAGTATTTTTCAGATTTGAAAACTCCAAAGTTCAAAGCCAATAAACAAAAGCAAAATGAAAATGGTAGTAGTGATTCTAGTGCACTATTTTTACAAATTTCTTCTTCTCTTTTTGTATCACTCTTTTTGCACTTTTCTTTTTTTATTTTGTACTTTTTTTCTATTTTTAACTCTTTTGTAGCAACACTAATTGTTCAAAACAGAATCATCACTACTTCATGTTCAACATATGAAACTTGTAATGAAAACAAGAAGTTAGTATTGAAATAGAAACCTAAATTAATAAAAATATAGAATAATAAACTCAAGAAAACATAATAGAATCCTAACTCTATGAACTTGATAAGAACTAATTATTCAAGTAAGAACTCAAAAACAAAAATAAAAAATAAAAGCACTTAAAAGCACAAAGGATTAATAAATGGTGATTAGGTGATTAAGCACGCACAAGGAAAATTCCCACTAGACGTTAAGATAACGAAAGTTATCTATATGTGAAAGTGCATTTCCAAGGCTCAAGAGGAGAAGAGAAGTTCAATTTTAATCATCAAAGTGTTATACCATGCACAAATCACCATACCAAAGGAAACAACATAAATTCAAAGCAAATTAAACTGCTAAACATGAATGAACATTTCAATCGGTAAAAACTCACATGGCAAGTAGCACAAGTAATGAACAACTCAAAAATGAGAAGAAAATGAAGAAGAAGCACTTAACTCTTGAAGACCGAGAGCAACCTAAGCTCATGATACCAAATGATGGCTAGCTCTTTTGCTCCTTCAACAAAGCCGAGAGGAAGTAGGACTCCATGAGTGTGGATGTAGAAGCTTGGAAGAGATGAAGATAGCATGGTGTTTGGTTCGGTGTAGGTGAGTTGCCTAGGTAGAGGTAAGACTAACTCCTAAGGAAGGAAGCCTAAAATAGTCTAGAAGAGAAGACTAATATAAGGAGAGCTCAAATAAGAGAAATGTGCACTCATTTTGGCAGTAATTATTTACTCAAATTCAAGCTAGATTTAAATGAGGTAAGCCCTTCTATTTATAGGCTAGAAGGAGAACAAGGTGTCTCCAAAAAGAAGACGAAAAAAATGGTCTAGAAACTTGAAAATTGGAACCAAAAGGTGAGCATGCACAAGGTGTGACTTGTCACCTAAGCAAGAACATGTTTCACACCATGCTCACACCCTCCACACCTTGGTGCACTACTTAAAGTAGCTTGGTCTCCAAGTTAGGGTTAAAATCCTAGTTTCTAAACATCACATACCTTAGCCCAAATTAAGTGCATCTCCTTTTAAGCCCAAAATAGTCCACTATGACCAAGCTCAAAACATGGCCCAAATATATGTGTATCTTTATATAAATATATGTGATCTTTTATTATGGCATAATATAGAACTATTAGTAAAAATTTAATAACTCTAGCTTACCCTTATCTTTTGTGTCTATTGTGGTTTTATCCATCTACAATGATCGTATGTTATACGTGAATAGAAAATAATGTAGGTGAGAGACATCAACAATGAGATAGTCATAGATGAATATAGACAGTGAAAACTACTTATGTTAGATTCTTTATTATTATTGTATAGAATTCCTCTTTCGTTTTAGTATTATGTTTTTTTTTTCATATAAATTATTGAAAAATAATGTAATAGATGAAATATACCTATGTTGTTTTTATACTTAATACTAATTATAATAATACTTTAATTAGTAAAGTAATTATAGCAGGTGCTACGATATTCATATTTCACATACAAAACACATATAATCACACAAAATCTCAACTAAACCTCACGAATAATCTTCAACAAAATACCATTTAAATACAACAAAATCCATAACATAAATAGTGTAAAACAGTTCACAAGAACTTTTGAAAGAAATCACCTAAGTAATACAGATCCAACAAATTAAAATTAAATAATAAAATAATTAAAATTAACAAATATCTTAATAAAAGAAAACTTTTTTAAAATACGTGAACTAGTACTTTTCATATTCTTAGAGATTTTTTCAGAAAATAAGATATGTAATATCAATTCTAATTGCTAAAATTTTAAAGAACATTAAAAGTTATAAAAAAAAAACATTAAGAAGATATAATCAATTAAATTTAATTATTACTGAATATATTTTTCTTTGTTAATTTATAAAAAGCTTTTGAAAAGATTTTAATTATATTTTTTTCATAAAGGCATGATATGATAAAAACAACGTGCTGACATGTAGAAGTGGAGTAACCTAAAATTGCAAAAGTCTTTATTATTAATAAAATGTTTAGACCAAATATTAATACTTTTAATTTATATATTATTCAATTATAATAAACAATACAATAATAACAATTTATAATGTTAACAATATAAAATTTTGATATATTAGGATTTTGATTAGCTTTTTGAAAGGTATCTGTTTTTAAATTGAAAACTTGATTAATACTTTTATTAATTAAAAATAAAAAAACAATATTATCAATTAAATAATTAAATGATTCTTTTCATTATACTAATGTTGTGTCTGAAGTTGAACAAAAATGCAAAGATGGATTACATAATAATCTTGACATTCCTTTGAAGAGAGTTAAGAGCAAAAGAATGCAATAATCAGCATGATTGATCAATTTTCCGATCTCGCGTAATACAGGGTCATTTGAGTAGATTCATTGGTTAAATACAAATTTACTCTTCTGTCTTTTCAGCTTTGAGCAGCGATACTGTTTAAGATTCATGAAGAAAACACATTATATTTCTGATAAAAGTGACCATACACACGCTATTTGAAAGAACATGGATTCGTTCCCACCTCACTTGAAATGAATCTGGGTGTGCTTAAAGAGATGGATCCGATCCCACCTCAAATGGAACGGATCTGTGCGGTCATTAAAGTGAGAGATTTGATCCCAACTTAAGTGGAACGATCTGTGTGAGCTTGAAAGTAAGACATCCAATCTCCCATGACATGGGACGAATCTGTCAATGCTTTATAGATATCCCACCTGCAAATCACAATTGAATTATAGATATTGCAGTCGAAAATAACCTTGGCTATCAATGTGTGATTAGAGAGCTTGGATGTTCTTTTCATCTTTTGGAAATTATTTTGATGTATAGGTGGACATTGAGATATCAATAATGTAATAGAGAAAATAATATAAAATTTGTACCAAGATAAATTAAGTTATAATGATGTATGTAAATTGAATAAAATATTGTGATTAATAAAAGCGCTAAATTGATGGAAGTGCTAAATTCAGAACTCATTGATCTAACTCTACTATTGTGTGTGTATCCATGTGATGATAATGAAGAATATAAAAGCGAAGATGTTTGTAGTGTGTGGTGTTGCAAGTTGTTTAAAAGAAATTATCAAAATAAATTTATTTATACAAATATTAATTTATATTATTTATTATATAAAAAAACAAATTATTAATCGTACTAATAATTTTATTAAAACACATTTTTAATTTATTACATCAATCAAATATCTCACAAATTTTCAAAAAAAATACTTATAAATCAATTATTTTCATAATTATTTCTAAAATTCTTAAAAAAAACAACAAAGAGTATTTTTTTAATTTCATTCAAATCAATCCAATTTCTCTCTTGGAATGAGCACTCTCTCGGAATGAACACAGCATAAATAAATGATGTGAAATAAAAGAGAAAAAACAAAAGTTTGAAATGAAAGTCACCGGAAATCTGTACATAAGAGCAGAGACAGATGAAGAAGTCTATTTCATCTATCAACAACGTGAGAACCTAGCCACAGACAAAGGCCTCAATCTGCTCCAAGCTAGTAACTTTAAAAGTCCTAGAAATCCCTTCTTCACTATCTCATTTCAACATCCATGACTTCACCAACTGCGGTTCATTTTTTTAAAATTATCCTCAGACCAAGCCTTGCACTTGGAATACTTGTAAGCATCATTACCTTCATTCCTCTCTTTCGATTTTACTTTTTATGGTTCAAGTTCTGCACCATCACATGAGTTTACCTCTTTTAGTTCTTCGTTTAAGAAAATATACTGTTTCTGCTCTTCATCTTTAACAAGATTTCTCATTTATGGACATACAAGGACTGTTTTTGATAGATTTCTATAAACAATTTGCGTTTGAGGTATAGAAACAAAAGCTTTGACAAACACCCAATTAGGGTAAAAAAGTAATTTGCAACTACCCCCACTTTTGTATATCTGCATGCCGGGTCATGGAAAGATACAAACTTCTCCACTATTTGGAGTTTCTGATGTGGTAGTGGTTGTGAATTTTATTATGCATGCTAACAACAAAATCTTTGCAGAAGCTCCCAAAAAAGTTCACTAGAAAACATGGTGATGGAATGTCAAATCCGGTGTTTCTTAGATCTCCTGATGGTATTGAATGGAAAATATACTGGGCAAGGCGTGATGGTGAGATTTGGTTTCAAAATGGATGGAAGGAGCTTGTCACATACTATTCTCTAGATCATGGCCACTTGTTGTTCTTTGAATACGAGGAAACTTCTCATTTTGATGTACACGTGTTTGACAATAGTGCCCTTGAAATAGACTATCCTTCCCCCACTACTCATGTTAGAAAGGACAACCTTGTACATATCAGTGATGATTCTGGTGAAACTTTGTTGGAGCAATTTTCATGTCAAAATACTAGAGTGAAACCAAGTCTGTCTTCTGCTCAGCCTTGTAAGAAAACGAAAAATAGCAAAGCTACAAGTGTTGTGGGAATTAAAAGTTCTAGCTCTCAAGAGGAAAAACCTATAAAGCAAAACCTATAAACCAATTTTTCATAACTTGCAGCATGTTAAGTCTTTCAGAAGTTGAAGGGAAAAAAGACACTTATAACATTGGATGCTCAGAAGAGGAGCAGTTAACATCTACGGCTTTAAACAAAGCCATAATTTTCAGATCTGAATACCCCTTCTTCTTGCTTGTCATGAAGGAATCCTTTATCAATGGATATTACCTGGTGAGCATCTTATTGAATACATGGATTTTTATGAGTTATGTTCTTTTATAAGGATGTTGCAGCAGAAGTGTAACCTGCAGTTCTTTTTTTTTTTTTTTTTTTAAAAAAAAAATAACAAAAAATACCAACATATTTTGTTGAAAAATATTTGAGGAATGCACGTGCAGCTATTAGTCTTGAGCTATTGGATGGGAGAACATGGCCTGTTATTTATTGTGGTCAAAGAATTAATGGGGGATGGCATAAATTTGCATCAGAAAACAATTTGAATGTGGGGGATGTTTGTGTTTTTGAGATGATCAAGAAGATCCGGGGCTTTGCTTTCAAAGTTTCCATCTTTCGAGGTGCAGAGGAATGAACTTGTCCCATTTCACAAGGTAATCTATTTTTCTTTTTTGTTTATATGCACAATGAGAATTTAGAATCTAATCAAGGAGATGTAGCTAATTATGATTAGACTTAACTCGTCATTCATGAGAGATTCATGCTTTATGACAATGAAGTGAAGAGTTATGAACTATTTTTCATAATTTATAATCGTTCCCTTTAAAATGAGTCAAATATTGGATGGAAAAGAGAGATTTCATAGGTAGTTTTTATTACTACTCTCTACAAAAAGCTAGAATTGATTTCTCACAACGCTGTTAAATCTGTTAAGATATCATAGTTAGAGTCAATTATGGCATCAGAAGAATTGTCAGTTTTAGAACGCAAAACTCTTGTCACGGTTTTGAGGTCGGATGCGGTAATTGAGCTTGAAATCAGAAATGTTAGATGGCAAGTATTATTATTCTTTCATGAATAGTTAGATTTTGCTCTAATAGTGGTCTACATGTATATACTTGACTTGATTCAGTGTGTGCCTATGAACTTTGCGAGGAAGTATTTTGTAAATTTTAATCCGAATGTGATGATAATGCAGTTTAGAAACAAATCGTGGCCTGTGAAGTTTGTGAATAATTCACTTTCAGCGACACTCGTTGTTCATGCTTTTAGAAGTCATGTAATTAGGGGATGTAGACTTCTTTAAAGTTTTTGTTATGTCAAAATATTTTGTTTTTATCAGTTTATTGTTTTTTGTGTGGTATGATTGATGTATTTTCTCAGATACAAGCCTTATCACAGACCATTATCGAATCTATATGTTGTACTGAATCAGTTTGAGTTATAATTATTACTAATGTCTTTATTTTTTAATGTTCTTAACTCCCTATAACCTGCCAGAAAACTATTTTCTTTTTCTTTTTTTCAGTTATATATTTCTTTAATACTTTTCTAACCAAAAGTATCAAGGGACTTTAATGTTAAAAGCTCTGAAATTGAAACTTTACGTCTTCAAAGTTGATATTTTTTTTCTTCTGATTTTGTATCCATTCCTATCTACTCTGTTTAATAAATCTTAAATATTTACTGTGTTTATTATTATTATTATTATTTAATATATGAATACTAGTTAATAAAGGTTAGTGTTTGTGTTATACGTAGAGAGAGACTGATAAACATAATATACGACTGAGATTTATTAAATAACACTCCTGCTCAAAAATTACTTGTCTTAAAGTGATTGATTTTTAACATGATCGGCATAGGATGACAACGGGATAGGATGATTTTTGTAGAAAAAATTTATTCTCATTTTCAGATTTAAATTTAACGGATATCAAACTTTTATCTTATCTTTATTTTTAACTGTAATGAGTATAATCTTGTATCCATACATGTACTCATTTTCTTACTATTTCAATATTAATTTTAATTAATTTTTATAAAATAATAAAAAATTATGGTAAAAGAAATATAATATTATCAAATATTTAATATTAGTAAGAGAATTGTTTATTTTTGATAACAAATATTTTGAAATAAATTATAATTGTTTACATTTTAGATTAAAATACCAAATAAAATTTTATGAGAACCAAAACATTTATTAAATTTGCAAACATCAATGAAGACTTGTTGATAAAATTTAAAAATATTTTTTAAAAAATATAAAAGGAAAACAAATATTTAAATTAAAATATATTTTAAATGTTTATTTACTTCAACTTTTTAAATTGAAATGAATCTTTTTTTTGTAAATTAATAAAAGTTATAATACATCACTGGATCAAATAATAAACATAATAATAAAATTTTGACATAGATATTATATCTTTTGAACTCCAATAGATGTTGGATGGTGATAAAAAAATATTTATGGCAATTACATTAAATTTTTATGTTGTAGTAAATAAAATTTATTTATACAATTATAGTGAAAAAATTACAATATGATTGATAATGAGATAGAAAATAAAAAATAATTAGATAAAATATATTGAAATAGTATTCTACATGATGAAAATAAACAACAAATAAAAATATTAAAAAATTAACAAATATGTGTCTTAGAAACAATTTGAGAGACTAGTGAAAGAAATTGTACAAAGAAAAACAAATTTATAATTAAGGGTATGATAAGATGAAAAAATATCTTAAAGATTTAAGCAAACTTTTCAAATATCAACATATATATTCAATGGTTGAGAAATAACGAAAATTATTTTAGCGAAACAAAAGAGTTCTTCAAATGAAACAATAATGAATAATAATAGGTAAATAATACTTTTCAAATAATATAATTTTTTTAAAATAAAAAGTTTATGCTATTAAACACTTAAGTTAAGAGTATTAAACATTCTCGTATGAAAGGAAAATATATAATAAATTAAAATATTAAAAAATAATATAAATATTCAAATGTACATAAACAAATTTTAATTCACATGCATCATTTTAACATAATTACATAAAGGTTATGATAAGATGAAAAATATATTGGAGATGCGAATGAGTTTCATAACCAACCAAATAATTAGAAGAAATAAATAAATAAATAAATATGGTTACTTAATTAATTTTGAATATTTTAATAATTTAAATGGAGCGGAGATATGGTGGGGATGGATATTATGGCGAGGATATGTACATTCTCATACATATCCTCACACCCAATTGAAAAAGTTGGAGATTCTCCATACGCATACCCATACCCAGTCAATATAGAGATTCTCCATCAAAACGAATACAAGTTTGAGCAATACCCACGAGAACGGGTTTATATCCTATCTCTACTCACAAATCAATGATATTTCTCCTGTCTTTTTCTGGGTGAAATGTTTTTTTAACATTAAATTAGTGTCTTAACTTTTTTTTTTCTTTCAAAATATCTCATGTTTAATAAATATATTCATTTTCTCTTACTTTTAAACTATCTATATTACCTTTTAAGTTTGATGTTGTAACACTCCATTTAATTAAGTACGCGAAATTAAAGGAAGCGTTACAAGAAAGATAACATAAAGGCGCAGACTGGGAGTTTTAAACTCAACTCCATACAATCCATGGCACACCACGATGCCCAAGAGAAAACTAGATGAAAAGATAACCAAAGTACATAAATCTAAAGACGAACAATTACGTGGGTCGCAGCCCTAGATAAACTCATATGGAAATATAAACTAGTCCACGCGGACTATGCAGCGGAATCTCCACCCCCTTGTTGCCTACGGGTGTTCCTCGCATCTGCTCACACCAACAAGTTGATGATCATCGCAAAAGAGAGTACCACATAGCAGATCACACAACAAAGAAAGTAGGGTAAGCTAGAGCACAAGAGAGTTCATCCATTAAATCAGATATAATTCCACAATACCATACATTCAAATCAACCAAGCATGTTATGACTGTTCAGGCAATACACTACGACACGACTCGACTCATCCGAATACATATAACCATGGTCGGATTCAGCGGACGCTTGCACTTGTGGTGGATACCTCTGCTCACCCCCAAAAGTCTCACCTAGAGACCCTAAGGAATTATGCACTGACACAGACAAAATATTATCACACAGTCAAATAGTATTCACCATGCAAGGATATAACCAGTATGTCAACCTTTAAAGCCAATCTTTTCACGTTCCAGTTCAAACTCATTCCAACTCATCATAATCCATCCATGCACATAGGCCCTAACTCATCTCGTTATCATGCCACTTTAATAATACCCATCTCATTTAGTTCACATGCCAATTTTCATACCAAACCCATCATCTACAATTCATGATTCATGCCAAACATACATAACATTCTATTATATACATGTTTCTCATCATAACATTCATACCCAAACCAATACCAATCATCCAAGAATAAACAAGCACCCAAACAGCGTACTGCCTCGCCCAACCCCTCACTCAGGCTGAAGGGTCTCGCTTAGGCGAGACGTGCTCGCTCAGGCGAGCCCCCTTCACCTAGGCGAGGGCTCGAAAGAGCATCGAGAAACCAATGCGGGATCTCGCTTAGGCGAAACCTCTCTCGCTTGGGCGAGATGTTCGCTCGCTCAAAAATTGAGCGGGTCGCCTGGGCGACCTTTCACACAAACTGGTTTGGGCGAATCCCTGTTTGTCTCGCTTAGGCGAGACTGGCTCGCTTGGGCGAGATTAACAGGTCTCACCACTGTTTCACTTGCAGCAGCTATGTTTTTCAAACCAACCAATCATACAAGGTATTCTCGCACATCAAAACGAATGATTAATCCATACAATCAACAACCAACTCAAGAACAGGCCAAAACAACTCAAAACTTGAAACCCTAACTTCCCGTACCTGGAAAAGGGCTAACAGAACTTTGACACGGGACCTCGGAGCACAGTAGCTCGAGTGATGGACTTACAGAACCGGCGAAACAGCGGAACAGTAGGAAAAACAAGATTAGTTCGAACTCTAAACGGTGAAATACGAAGAACAGCTTTAGGAAGTAAATACAATAGGTTTAGAATCACTTATGTGGAGTAGAAATCACTACTTGAGCTTTTGGGCGGACTGGTTCGAGGCGGGAAACAAACCCTAGCAGAGCTCTAGTGGTACAATGGAGAGGAAGACGACTGCGAATATGAGAATGAAAGAAAGTGTGAGCGTTAGGGCAGCCTGGGTTCAGCTTTAACCTTTGGGCCAGCTCTTAGGCCCATCAGATTTGGGGCAGCCCTTTATGTAAGGCAGAAAAAGAACAGGGTCTTACATTCTCCCCAACAACAAAATTTTTGACCTCGAAAATGAAAACTTACCAGGTAAAAAGATATGGGTGTGATTTCCTCATGTCGTCCTCCAACTCCCAAGTCGAGTCACCTGTCCTCCGATCCCATATGACTTTAACCAGACTGACCATCTTTCCTCGATGTTCCTCAACCTTGTTGTCCTCAAGAGCGATGGGTGGTACTTCCACCGTGAGGTCTTCCCTGATCTGTATATCCTCAGCTTCCAATACGTGGGCCGGATCAAATACATACTTCCTCAGTTGTGACACATGAAACACTGGATGAAGGTTCGCCAACTGTGGGGGTAAAGCTATCTCATAAGCCACCGGCCCAATCCTCCTCGTGATCTGATATGGACCAAGAAACTTGGGCGAAAGCTTCCTTGAGCGGAGAGCCCTTCCCACGCCCGTGGTTCGGGTCACCCTCAAGAACACATGATCGCCGACTGCGAACTCCAAGGGCCTCCTCCTACGGTCTGCATAGACCTTCTGCCTACTCTGAGAAGCCTGCATCCTGTTCTTCACCATCTTCACTTTCTTAGTGGTTTGTTCTAATAGTTCTGGTCCAACCAATACCGCTTCTCCATCTTGGTACCACCAAAGAGGAGTTCTACATCTTTTGCCATAGAGAGCTTCGTATGGCGCCATGCCAATGCTCGCATGAAAGCTGTTGTTGTAGGTAAACTCGATCAAGGGCAACACTTCATCCCAAGCCCCCAGATGATCCAATTTGCACGTCCGTAGTAAGTCCTCAAGTGACTGAATGGTCCTCTTTGATTGGCCATCAATCTGGGGATGGTAGGCTGAGCTCACAGTCAACTTGGTCCCCAAAGCTTCCTGTAAGGTTTGCCAGAACCGGGATGTAAATCGTGGGTCCCTGTCGGAAACTATGCTCGAAGGTACTCCATGCAACCTCACAATCTCTTTAACGTACAGTTGGGCCAACTTGGCCATGGACATCCTCAAGTTCATCGCCAAGAAGTGGGCACTCTTGGTCAATCGATCCACTATCACCCAGATGGTGTCATGTCCTTTAAAAGTCCGCGACAGATGGGTCACAAAGTCTATGGAGATGCTGTCCCACTTCCACACTGGTATCTCCAAAGGCTGTAGAATTCCATCGGGCCTCTGGTGCTCCACCTTCGCCTTCTAACAGGTCAGACAGGCTGATACGAAAAGGGCCACATCCTTATTCATCCCCTGCCACCAGAAAGTCTCCTTGAGGTTCTGGTACATCTTAGTCATGCCAGGATGCAAGCTAAGACGACTTTTGTGTCCTTCCTCAAGGATCAACTTCTTCACCTCTGCATCATTAGGTACACAGATTCTGCCCTGAAATCTCAGTATACCATCATGCAAAGTCTCTAACCTCATCCGACCCAAGTTGTTCTCTAACTTTGTTTAGACTGGCATCCAACAACTGCCTCTCTTTGACTGAGTCCAAAAAGCCACTAGATATAGTAAGGGTACTACACCTAATGAACTCGGACCCCAACTCCACCTGTACCCTCATGTCTCTGAACTTATCCAGTAGTTCCACCTCCCTGATCATAAGGTGTGCGGTATGCACTGTTTTTCTACTCAAGGCATCTGCCACTACATTCGCCTTTCCGGGGTGATATAGAAGCTCGAAATCATAATCCTTCGGGAATTCCATCCATCTTCTCTGTCTCATGTTCAACTCCTTTTGGTCAAACAGATACTTAAGGCTCTTATGATCGCTGAACACACGAAACTGTGCACCATAAAGATAACTCCTCCAAATCTTCAAGGCGAACACTATGGCTGCTAACTCTAGGTCATGAGTGGGATAGTTTCTCTCATGAACCTTAAGTTGCCTTGAAGCATAGGCTATTGCCTTCTTCTCTTGCATTAACACATAGTCGAGCCCAAGGTGAGAGGCATCACAATAGACCTTAAAAGGTTTCCCCACGTTTGGGATCACTAGTATCGGCGCACTGGTCAACCTTCTCTTAAGCTCCTGAAAACTCTCCTCACACTTGTCCGTCCAAGTAAAGGGCTGGTTCTTCCGAGTAAGAAGTGTCAAGGGTGCCATTATCTTGGAGAACCCCTCTATGAATCTCCTATAGTAGCCCGCCAACCCCACAAAACTCCTGATCTCTGTGGCAGACTTAGGGCTTTCCCACTTTACCACTGCTTCAACCTTTGCTGGATCCACTACAACCCCCTGGGCGGATATCACATGCCCCAAAAACTGAACTTCACCCATCCAGAATTCACACTTGGATAACTTGGCATACAATTACTTCTCCCTCAAAACACCAAGCACCAACCTCAGGTGTTCTGCATGCTCCTCCTGAGTTCTGGAATAGATAAGAATGTCGTCTATGAAGACTACGACAAACTTATCTAGGAAAGGTCGGAAGATATTGTTCATGTAGTCCATGAACATCGCCGGAGCGTTGGTCACACCAAACGGCATAACCACATACTCATAGTGGCCATATCTGGACCTGAAGGTCGTCTTCTGTCCATCATCGTCCTTCACCAATATTTGGTGGTATCCTGACCGCAGATCAATCTTCGAGAATACTGCTGACCCATGTAGCTGATCCATCAAGTCGTCGATTCTCGGAAGAGGGTACTTATTCTTGATTGTCATTTTGTTCAACTGTCTGTAGTCCACACACAGACGTGAACTCCCATCCTTCTTCTTCACTAACAGCACTGGCGCTCCCCAAGGCAAAGTGCTAGGTCGGATAAACTGTTTCGCATTCAGTTCCTTTATCTGTTTCTTAAATTCAACCAACTCCGCCGAAGCCATGCGGTAGGGAGCCATCGATACTGGACCTATCCCTGGCACTAGATCGATAGAGAACTCTACCTCTCTGTGGGGAGGTAACCCTGGCACATCCTCAAAATCCTGCACAACCGGTATTACTGACGTCATCTTTCCTCCATCCACCTCCAGATGTGTGAAGATCATGTAACACTGCGCGTCGTCATGAAGTTCCTTCATAACACCCTGAGAAGATACCAACTCAGGCTCCTCTGTGTTGGGAAAAAGCAGCTTCTTCTCTCGACAATTTATAAGAACGCGATTGGTAGAGAGCCAATCCATTCCTAAGATCACCTCCAACTCTTGTAGAGGCAGGCAGATTAGGTTCACCCTGTACTTGCGTCCCTCTACCTCCACTGGACACCTAGCACATAAGGACGACGTCCTGACCAAACCCGACGCCAGACTAGACACCGCAAGCTCACACTGCAGCTCGTGCACCAGCAGACCCAACCGTTCCACACATCCATTTGACACAAAGGAGTGTGTCGCTCCAGAATCATACAACACACAACAAGAAGTACCAGCTATCATGCAACTACCCATAACCAAGTGTCAACACCCAATTTCGTCCGGGTAACAATGATAAAATAAAATAATTAATTAATTAATTAAAGTTCAATTGAGAAGAATAAATAAATAAATAATTAAGAAAAGAAAAGAAAAAATATATGTTTTGGTTTGAGAAAAAATAATTATCTATTTATTTTATTATTATTATTATTATTATTTTATATTTTATTTTAGTTTAGTTTTATTTATTTATTTGTTTATTTGAGCTTATTATTTTGATTATTACATTATTTTTCTTTCTATTATTACAGCTCCTTTTTTTGTTTTACATCTCTCATTCTAGTTTAATAAAAAAAAAGAAAAAAAAAGAAAGAAAAAAAGAGAGAGAAGGGAAAGGGGAAAGAAAGAGGTAACGTAAGGCCTCTCTTTTGTCATACCCATGCATGCTACGCTATCATGGTTTTGTATGGGGAAGGGCCTGTAGCATGGTCATGATGGCTGAAGGAGCAAGAAGCAACATCTGCTCTCAGCCTTGTCCCAAATTTCAAAATTGGAAGGTGCAGAGGGTTACATAATAAAAAGGGGAAGATTCATGAGAGGAGGGGTCCTTTTTTTTTTACGACAGAGAAGGGTTTGGGCACTAGAAATCAGAAGGAGGGAGAGAAGGAGTAAACTTGGAAAACGGAAGTGCATTATGTTTTATTTTCACGCTAAGTGTTCTTAACTCCTCCTTAGCTTATGTTACCGTGACTTGATGTTGCTGTTGATGTTCATGGGTATATGAATTAAAACTTATGTTAACGTGATTTGATATTGATGTTCATGAATGTATAGATGGTTTGAGATGAGCACAGTTACATCTATTATTCCTTTTGTTTATTCCCATCGCAACTGGTACAGTAAAGAACAGAGCACAATGTTTTTTATTTATTTTATTTTATTTTTATTTTATCTGTTAAGATATGTTCTTGTTTGGATGTTACTGTTGTCCGAGTGAGTGCTGGAAAATAACCTAACCCTCAATCTCAATCTCTCTCGCCACCATCATCTTTCCCTCATCACCTGCAAGACTGCCAAGCCAGAACCCAAACACAACACCACAAACAACCAGAATCACATTCATTCGTCATCATCACTGTCACACACTCAAATTCACCATAACAACCCAATACAAATAAAAAAAAAAAACAAAGAATAGAAACCCTCGCCGCCGGCGAGGCCGCCGGCGATTCGGAGATTTAAACGAAAGACGCGCCGACGGTAGCGACCTTGGATATCACACAGAGGCTGTTCGAGACGATATGCGAAGAGAAAGCAAAGGTCGAGCGTTCCCGGGTTCTCGACAACAACGCCCCTAAGAACAGGATGTCGCCGGTGATGTTTCTGACGGCAGGGACGCGGTGCAGTGGCCACGGGTGCGGCAGTTCTTGAGGAGCATACACATGACGGCGGCTCCTAGCGCGGGCGTCGATCTCGCGAGAGAGAAGGAGAGAAGGAGTGGCTT
>Ga0214544_1005712_pt1 | contig 23806 bp, 16 predicted proteins | sample CNSS3metaG_FD_160074 | JGI IMG/M metagenome (GOLD analysis project Ga0214544, IMG submission 160074) | Root nodule microbial communities from cowpea collected in UCLA plant growth center, Los Angeles, California, USA - CNSS3 | ecosystem: Host-associated > Plants > Roots > Nodule | place: USA... | reverse complement strand
ATATTGTTATAGATAAAAAAGAGATTCATTAGAATTTAAAAAATTGAAGTAAACAAACATTTAAAATATATTTTAATTTGAATATTTGTTTTCCTTTTATATTTTTTTGAAATATTTTTTAATTTTATCAACTAAGTTTCATTAATGTTGTAGTTTGCAAATTTAATAAATGTTTTGGTTCTCATGAAATTTTATTTGGTATTCTAATATAAAATGTAAACAATTATAATTTATTTCAAAGTATTTTATATGGAAGAAACAATCATCCTCCTAATATTGAATATTTGATAAGATTATGTTTTCTTTACCGTAATTTTTTTCTCTTATAAAAATTAATATTGAAGTTGTTAGAACACGGGTACGGGTATGGGTATGAGATTATACCATTTACACGATGAGGATGGGATGAGACAAAAGTTTAATACCCGTTAGATTTAGGTATGGAAATGTGATGAATTTTTTCTGCGATGATGAGTATGGGATAGCGAAACCTGTCCCGCCCCGTTGCCATCCTTAGTTCTAATCCTTATCAAATAGATGTGTTTTCATATTTTTTTTAAACTTGTTTCATATTAAAATGATGTTTTAATAACCAGTTAAGAGTAATTTTTGTGGTTGGTTTCTTACGTGTTTTGGACCACCAATTGACGCGGGAGCAGACTGACTTGATCAACGCCAGGTTTTTTCAGTTATCGTCTTTTAATTTTGCTTGTTATTAAATTTCAAATAGATTATATCTATATAATTTTCCTAACTTTTTAACTTCTATTAAAAAAACTAAATAATCACATTAATAAAAAAAAGTTTATAGAAAAAACATATTCTACTATGATAATTTCTTTTTACCGATATTGTTTTAAAATTAGAAAAATATTCATTAACAAGTTTTTTTTTTTTGACAAAATTTAACAAACTACTAAATAAAATAAAATAAAAATATTATTTTTATTACTTCTTTTTAATTAAAAAATAAAAAATTAATCTACTTTAATCTTATTTATAGAAATTTTGTGATTTTTTGTAAAAAAAAATTTGTGAAAACTTCATTTTCCTTAAAATTAAGATCACATATATATATTTCCGTCTATTACGCTTTCGTAACCTTTAGTTTCTTTTCAATTGAGTTGAGCAGTAAACTTTTTGTAGTGACTGAGTCAAACAGTTCACACTCTGAAAGAAAAGCTCCTTACGTAAACTTCAATCCTCATCCTTTCCTTCCTTGTGTTGCTCCTCCTGAATCACAATGACTGCAATTTTCTTTCTCTTCTGTGTTTGTGTCATCGTAATCATATCGGGGGCCAGCGCTCAGACATCATGTGATAACAACAACGGCAACTACACAGTCAACAGCACTTACTACAACAACCTCAACATCCTCCTATCCAGTTTCTCTACCCACGCCGAAATCAACTACGGTTTCTACAACTTCTCTCATGGCCAAGGCACGGACAAAGCACACGCCGTTGGGGTCTGCAGAGGGGACCGTACACAGGAAGAATGCCTCAAATGTCTCAACGATTCCAGAGTGACTCTCACAAAGGAATGTCCAAACCAGAAAGAGGCAATTGTGTGGGATGGGGAATGCTCCTTGCGCTACTCTAACCGCTCCATAATTGGCCTCATGGAGAATCAACCTACGGTGCTGCTCTATTTAACGTTGGAAGTAAGGGGTTCGGTTGAGCAATTCAACGCAACTCTTAAAAGCTTGATGAGGAATCTAACACGCACAGCTGCGTCCGGTGACTCTCGTCGTAAGTATGCTACAGGAAGTGCATCTGCTCCTGATTTTCAAACAATATACGGTTACACGCAGTGCACGCCTGATTTGTCTTCCGAAGATTGCACCAAGTGTTTGGATGAAGCTGTCTCACAAATCCCAGATTGCTGTAGGGGCAGGGCTGGAGGCAATGTTTTGAAGCCCAGTTGTAGAATTAGATTTGACCCTTATCTCTTCTATGGACCCACACTCAAGCTAGACACAGATGCACCACCACCAACAACCACCCCACCACCCTCTCGCTTCACCAACAACACTTCTTTACATTCGCAAGGTATTCTTCTTCTCCATTCACGACTTATTCCTCATCCAATACCAAAAATACTTGCAAGTTGACTTAAAGGGGTGTCACCAAAAGCATATGCATAAAAGTTTGTACGAAAAATAAATCAATTTTTTATTTTTTATTCAATTTTTAATTTACTGAGAACTTGGTTTTATTCATTTATTTATCTTTCAAGGTTTATGGAAAAGTTTTCTCCCACGACACTTTTGGCTTTGTTTCAACACTTTTTCCGCTGTCTGAGCTGTTGTTCTTCTACTTATATTCATCTGCCGAAGTGAAAGTTATTCTTTCTGTTGAAAATTAGTATGCACTTTTATACTGTAATCAAATTTTAAAATTTAGGTTCATGTTGGACTCTTGGATATTTTATTATTCTTAATCTGTGACCGAGGATTCTGGTTTCTACAGGAAAGAGCAACACGTCACGAACAATCATGGCTATAGCAGTGCCAGTTGCTAGTGTTGTTTTAGCGTTCAGTCTTTTATGTATATATCTTATAGTGAGGAAGCAAGGAAAAGAAATTGAAAGTAAGTCTCTGAGACTCTAAACATGGATTTGCCGTCATATGTAGTAAAAAAAAAGTATAAATGATTCCTTTGTTCAAAATGTGTTTTGTTCAAATTATTTCTGGGCAGGTAACCGGGGAAATATATATTTAGCCATTTCCTGCTGTTTTTCATTATTGGAAAATTTTCTGTTTCTGTTATTTTTCTTTTTCTTGCATTCACTTTCAAATACTCACTAATATTACCCCTGTCCTCATGCATGTGAAGTTGGAAAAAAAGAGGACAGTGACGATGAAGATGAAGTTACACTTGCTGAGTCATTGCAATTCAAATTTGAAACCATCCGAGTTGCCACAAATGAATTTGTTGATTCTAATAAGCTTGGACAGGGCGGGTTTGGAGCTGTCTACAAAGTAAGATCATAATTTCATTCGGTTAAAACTTTCATCAAAATATATGATACATCATGCAATTTGTCTCACGGATATGTACTGTCTTGGCTGATATATTTTCAGGGTCAGCTTTCCGATGGACAATCAATTGCTGTCAAAAGGTTGTCAAGTGCTTCTGGGCAAGGAGATACAGAGTTCAAGAATGAAGTGCTTTTATTGGCTAAGCTTCAACACCGAAATTTAGTTAGACTAATTGGTTTCTGCTTGGAAGGAAGAGAAAGGCTGCTTATCTATGAATTTGTTCCTAATAAAAGTCTTGATTACTTCATATTCGGTAAATTTACTGCATAATTAAACTGTTACTCTATTACTCTAATTTTGATTTGAGGCCAACTAAAATGGCTTTATAATATTCATATGGTTATGGTTTCCATTTGTATATATAGATCCAATAAAGAAAACACAGTTGGATTGGCAAATGCGCTACCAAATTATTAGAGGTATTACAAGAGGCATTCTCTATCTCCATGAGGATTCTCAACTACGAATTATACATCGAGATCTAAAAGCAAGCAACATTCTCTTGGATGAAAACATGTGTCCTAAGATATCAGATTTTGGGATGGCAAGACTTTTTCACGTTGATCAGACTCAAGCAAATACACATAGAGTTGTAGGAACCTAGTAAGTGAGAGAATATAATGTAATTGTTGTAGAAACTTAATTTGAATCAACTGTGAAGTAAAATATGTTATACTGAAGCTTCATAGTGATTAAACGTACATGTGGTTGGCACGCAGTGGATATATGGCTCCTGAGTATGCAATATACGGTCAGTTTTCAACAAAATCAGATGTTTTTAGTTACGGTGTGCTGGTTCTTGAGATTGTAAGTGGCCGAAAAAGCATTGGTGCTCGTCATGGGGAGACAGTGGAGGATCTATTGAGCTTTGTAAGTCTTTATTTTCTTCTCATTGTATCTTCCCTCTCTTTTATCATAAAATTACTTGTTTCTTCACACAACTACTGTACAAATGAAATGTGTCAAATAACGAACATGCATTTGAGCAATTCGTGCAGACATGGCGAAACTGGAAGAATGGAACAATCACAAATATTGTAGACCCCACATTAATCAACGGTTCGCGAAATGAAATGATGAGATGCATACACATTGGGTTACTATGTGTTCAAAAAGATATGGCCGCCAGACCAACCATGGCTTCTGTAGTACTCATGCTTAATAGCTATTCTATCACTCTCCCAGTACCTTCTGAACCTGCATTTGTTGTGAATAGTAGCACAAGAAGCTTTCCGAACATGTTGGCATGGGAGCATAATTCAAGGGAAACAGGATCGACTGAATCCACAAATAAATCAGCTCAATATTCAGTAAATGAGGCTTCAATTACTGAGCTATACCCTCGCTAGACTTTGAAACTTAAGTTACCCGCTTATCGTAATTTTTGTTTTGTTCAATGTTTAGATTGTTCTATCCCTGGTTAAGCTTACCTGTGTTAATATGAAGCTTAATTTACATTCTTCTAAGTAGAATGAAAAATTAATTGTACTTGAATGTCACAGATATTGATTTCGTGCAGAATATTTATGTTTCGTCTTGGATTGGGTTAACACTTGACACTGAAATTGCCACGTCAATGCCATATTCGTTTGTCAAATAAAATTAAAAAATTATAAATTAAAAAATCATACATTAACATGCAATATGTCGTTAACACAGTTAATAATATTTGTTTCAATTCATCTGATCGTAACACTTTTTCAAAATTTAAGAGAAAATTGAAAAACAAAAACATTAAGTGGGTATCGACTTGAAATTTTTAACTAAACCGGCAAGGTATCATTGAATAAAGATTTTCTGTAGTTGGTTTCTTACGTGATTTTGGACCAATTGACGGCGGAGCACACAGACTTAATCGACGCCAAAAGCTGGCGGGCTTTTTCAGTATCGTCATTTAATTTTGATTGTTATTCTAATCTATTTCAATCAAGTTTCAGCCTGCTGGGACAAACGTGGATTTCTTGCCAATATAGGCAAATCAGCTGCCTACAAAATTACGAAACTGGACAAATTTTTAAAAATTAAGGGAACAGAATGATTTTGAAGTAGAAATCGTGGAACGGTCAGACAACTTCATTGGCAATGGATTACAGAATAAAGGTAATCGATTATAAAAGTTTGCTGTGCACCGATTATAAAGTCTTAAATAACTACCAGACAGTCTTGAACGTTCAGGACATTTCTGTGATCAATTACAATTATCTTGTAATAGATTGCTAGAGTAACTTTTTCATGAAATACTCGATTACATTACAATGTAAATTGGTGATACCAGAGTGAAATGCACCTAACAATAACGAAGTTGGATGAAATTTAAATTTACAATGGGTGTATAAGATAATTTATTAATAAAAGATGTACAAGATTGAATTTGTAATATAAAGTAATTAAAGTACAAATTAGTATAATTTATTGTCAAAACGTACATATTCCCCTGTGACTTTATTAAGATAGTAAGAACATTTTGTGCGATTTATTCATAATTGAATGATCTCTTTCGTTATGGATCCGAGTATTACTTGATTTTTCCGATATCATACGCTGCATTTGAGGTGAGGTTTGATATAAAATTTGTACTTGTATAAATTAACCAATAGTCTTCATTCCGCAATAAATGGAATTGGAATTTGTAAGTCTTAAGATTTTATCTATCACTCGACACGTGAGGGAACGTCTCTCCATTCCTTTTGATTCACCATGGTCTCAAGACACATACAAGATATGTACTTGACACCTCCTTCTGCCTCTTTCATCCTCATTGCCTCTTTCATCCTCATGCTTTCAAACTTACCTACGAGAACTTGAAATCTAACCCTCCAACATTTTTTACTCTTCTTTAACATTACTTTTATTCTTTTTCATTTTTTTATAAATACAAAAATGTCTTTTTGCCATAACTATTTTACTTTTCATGAATTTCATTAATATCAAAATTTTCATGAATGTCAAATAGTTGTGAAAATTATTATCATTTAACCTGTTGGATCCTGCTAATTAACGAGTGGTGGAGGATAATTAATACGTATTAAGTTTTATAAAAATTTATAGTAATTGTGACACTAAATGAAATTTGATCTAAATATCAGTAATACAGTTTTACTTTATTTAAAGGACGAAAATGTTATAATTGTGTTAATATTTTATTTAATGTTCATCGATAAAAATTAAAAATTAAAAAAATAATAAAATAATAAAATGTTGCTAAAAATTAAAATATAATTACACATAAAAAATTTAAATTAAAAGAAAAATCAACAAAAAATAATGTTAAACATCTAAAAAGTTAAAAAAAAACAATTAAAATATTAATTTGAAATTTCATTAAATTTTTAAAATGTTTATTTTGTATCAAAATTATTGCTTAGTATTTTTATCTTTATAAAATTTATTACATGTATTTATATTATTTTAATTAATAAAATTAATAATTTTAACTTTTAATGGAAAAATGATGAAACTAATTAATGATTTCTTAACATGTGCATAGGGTACCGGTTGACTATTCTTTGATTTCATTTACTACAAAAGACAAAACAACGTTAAAACTCTGCCGTGTAGGACATGGTATGGGAAGACTTAACCACGTCTGCATTTAATTTTAACTTTACTATTTTCTCGTCAACCTTCTTCCTTTTACAATTTTCCTCTTCACTAATTATGATTCTGATTTTTTGCTTTGTCCTTTTTAAACGTGTGCGGTGAAATGATTAAATCTGATATTAATTATTTCAAGAAAACAGAAAAAAAACTTATTTTTAATTCATTGATTGTTTTAAGAAAATATATTAACTTTGAATATATATTAATATCTAATAAATAATATGGAATGAAATAGAAATTATTTAAAAGATATAAGGTTAAACTTGAATCTTTTAAATTTGGATATAAAAAATTAAAATTAATCTACTTAAAATTGATATGAATTATAGATCTAATATATTTTATTGGATTTAGACTTAATTTGAAAACTTCATAATCCATGATCATATTAAGTGAAGCCATAAATAATATTGTTGCCATTGGCGTAATGAGTTTTTAGGGTGAGGAGGAGATTTAGTCGCATAAGAGAAAACATAGTGGTTTGTTGAGGTGATGGGAGAAGAGAACAATAAAGCGAAGAAGGAGAAGTGACACTTATAACAACTCATTCATATTTAGAGGGGTCGAGAAAAGTTTCACGAACCCTGTGAGTGTTATGGTTTAGAGTTATGTTAAACCAAAGATTGAGCTTTTAGGAAAGACTTATTTTGAAGTTAGGGTAACTTCAAATAAAAGAGTTCTAATCTTTTAAAAACATGGATTAATATAGATAGTATATAACAACAAAGTATGTTAGGATTAAAACAAAACTGATTGAATTTATTCTGTATAAATCATGAGCATCTAACTTCCTTTTTTGGCCCTCTGATAATTTTGTGATTTTATTTTTATTTTACCATTACTTCATAATCGATATCTAGTGTTAGGCATCTGAACGTAATACGTTAAAATAATCATCATTTTATATATATATATATATATATATATATATATATATATATATATATATATATATATATATATAACATATTTATTCAGAGAAACTTCATGTTAATATGACAGATCAATTAATATGTAATCACTAATAATTTATTTATTCTTAATAATAAGATTTTCAATTATTTATTATTGTCATAATAAATAAAACACATCATAATTAATTATGAAGGTGATTGATTATATAATATTAATAAAAAAAGCACTTCAATCTGTTTTCTTTTTATTTTAATAATATAATCAAATATAAAGTTGTTCTAAACTATTACTTCTACTTTTTCTTTAAGCGATTATTGTATTGACTTTTAGAAAAAAAAAGTATTTTTCTTTATATTTTGGAGCATCAATAATAAAAGTAACTCTTATATAAAGTAAGGACGAGTTGTAGAGTAAAAAGGATAGTCAATTATTTGTTCGCACATGTACTCATTATTTTTTAATTTAAAATTAAAATAACAGTTTAAAAAAATCATTAATTAATTTTAGTATTTAAAAGACACAAATATCATTGAAATCATAATTTAAATTTTTAATATTTATATATTAAATTTTAATTATTTATTGTAGAATAATTTAATACGTAAAACAATATTTTTAAATTATTTTATTATAAGTATTATATAATTAAAGACTAAAAAAATATTTATATGATTATGTGTGATTTTAATATGTAAACTTTTTTAAATTAAAAAAAATTATAAAAGTGAAAAAAACTGACAACTAATTCATTTTATGATGAATTGATTAAGATTTTCAAACTGCTTCATTTCAGTTTTGGCAGGATTGAATGATGGATTGAATTAAATTGGATGATATTTATTTTTTACCACTTTGAAGCACATAAAATAGTGTTTGGATTTCTCGCTAATACCTATTACTTTAGACAGTATAATATTTTTTATCTTAGAGAAGTTAATTAAAGGGACCTAAATAACACATATGTTGATTTTGTGCAAAACATTTATGTTTTGTCTGAGGTTGGCGTGCTCCTTTGCTTTCCCTCATTTTCTAATTGTTCAAACGCCTGACTTTTCATCTTTCTTTCTTTGCCACTCTTTCATAGTTGACCGGGAAGTGATAATTAATGGACACTCTTTTGCATGTTTTCTTTAGTAGCTTATGAAATTCAAATTTATTCAAAGAGACTATAAATATCTTTTTATAGATACAATTTTAGTTGAATTATTATTCACTTAAACTTTGTTTTTATCTGAACATTCGTTGTTGCATACTTAGAGTTTATATTTATAATAATTCATTCTCATATTTTTTTTTTCTCATAATAATATAGTAATAAAATAAACTCATACAAATATAGAAGTATGAACACTTTTATTGGAATAAGTCTTCCATCACATCAAACTCCGAAATGGGGCAAGAAAAAAGAGGACCACGCCGTAGTTGTTAATGAGTCTAGGGAAGGAAAAAGTTACTTTCGTAGTGGATTACCATTTAATAATTTTTATATTTATAAAAAAAAAGTAGTGAGAGATAATATCTAATGAATATAAAACAAATTCTTGTATCAAAGTAACATTGTCCCGAGGAAAAAATAATAAATAGTTTACATGCGAGAATAACTAAGGGAGATCCATTATCTTTCTGACTACTCACTGCAATTAGGTACACTTTAATCTTCTTACAATTTTTTTTAAGCTCATTTTTAGTAGAATTATGCTGTCAAGTAACTGTGTAATCTATATTTTATCTGTTAGTTATTTTCAGAATAAATTTAAAAAAAAATCATTTAACTATCTTCTGAAAACATGTTTTCTCAATTATGTTTTTAAACACAATTTATATTTGAGATTTTGTTCCAAAAATCCAAGCACGTTCGTAAGCTTTGTTTTCTATATGAAACATTATGTTTAGATAATTTATACGCTTTAATATAAATTATGTAGAGAAGTTAAGTGGGACATATATTTCAATTATGTTGAATTATTTAAATGGCGTATTTATCTAATTTACTTAATAAAGATCACCAAACTTTTGTTGGAGATCAGAAGAATAGTGTTATAAAGGTAGCAACCACAGAAATTTGATTCAGCCAATTGATCACTTCACATCCTATGCCAGCCAATAAAAGCTGATTCATATCTCACAAGACTCTAAATTAGTAGTAACATCCTATTGTTCTGAATCCCAGAAGACAACCAATATGGCTGTGCTAACATTACGGTCATTTTCCTGTGTCTGTTGTCTCCTCCTGATAACAATTTTTATGTCTGGAGTCAGTGCCGATAAGAATACACAAAACTTCCACTACTTCTGTGATCATACAAACAACAGAGGAAACTACACAGCCAACAGCACCTATGAGACCAACCTCAACACCCTTTTGTCGACTATCACTTCCAATACAGAAATCGAGTATGGTTTCTACAATCTCACAGAGGGCGAAAACACTGACCAAGTGTACGCTGTTGGGCTGTGTAGAGGAGACGTTAAGCCAGATGAATGCCGCAACTGCCTGGGACATTCGAGAGGCAATCTCAGTGAGGTTTGTCCAAATCGAAAGGAAGCAATTGGTTGGTACGAGGACGAGAAGTGCATGTTGCGCTACTCAAACCGCAAAATATTGGGTCTTATGGAAACTGGACCTGCGTATTTTGCGTGGAATTTAATTGAGGCAACGCAAGCGGAGGAGTTCAATAAAGTGGTAAAGGACTTGCTTGATGGATTGAGAAGCAAAGCTGCATCAGGAGACTCTCGTAGCAAATATGCTACAGCAAATGCAACTGGGCCAGATAACAAAATCATTTACGGGCTTGTGCAGTGTACGCCTGATTTATCTGGACCCGACTGCGAAAATTGCTTGATTCAATCCATCAAAGAAATCACAAATTGTTGCGATAGTAAAATAGGAACTAGAATTGTTAGACCCAGTTGCAATCTGAGATATGAAACTTCCTCTCCCTTCTTTGGGGCTCAAGCATATACCCCATCACCATCACCCTCACCCTCATCATCCTCGCCACCTTCTATGGTCACTACTAACACTTCCGCAGAAGGTACTTGTCAAATTATGCTTATTTCCACCTTCTAAAATAATTATTATTTAATAAAAAATCACTATTAACTTTTATTATTATAAAAATTAATTAACTCATGATAGCGTAAATGTATAGTTCTTTTTTAAATTATATGATATCCCTTACACCTATATTTTACGTCACTGGATTATTCTGGTTTATTATGCAGATAAGCGCGATGCGTCAGGAAGTACTTGTGGAGATCTAGTCTTCATACTGTTATTTTGTTGTTTTGTTGCGTCCTTTTCTGTTTTTGCTTGAGTGAGGAAGCCAAGGAGAAGATGTTTTGAAAGTATTTCTACTTAGCATACATAGCTGCATCATCAGAAGAATCTTGTAGTAAATATACTGCAGCAAGTTAGTTGTAATTTTGTAGACATATCTTTTACCTTTGTGTGTGTAAACTTTTATTGTTTTTAATTTTTTTGTAAACTTCATTTTGATTACACGCATATTTAAAATGTTGTTTAAAAAACTCAATATTTAGTGCCAAATTAAGTTTCAGAGTTGTAACGGTATGGAGGTACGTAAAGAGAGAAGAAGCTGAATAAAGTTGTACAGATAGGATATATATAACAAACATTTTGACAAACATAGTTGCCCATATAACGAATGAATATTACATAGAGCTAGAGTAGTTTCTACAGTGGGCATGAGTACAAAAAGTATAATTGGTTATTAAATTAGCTATTAATTAATTAGAGACTTATTTAGAAATTAATTTATTTTGGTAGTTAAAATTTAGGTATCTAATTTTTAGTTTAGAATTTCTGTTGGTAGTTAAAACTATGATAACTAATTTTAAAAACTAATTTAGTAACCAATTATAACTTTTTATTCGTAATAACGACTATTTTAATAAGGAATAACTTTTAGTTTTGTAAATTAGTATCCAGATGGATCACTATAGTTATTAATAATTATTTATCATTAAAATTTGTTATTATTTATAAGTTTTCTTGTAGTAAAAAATATAATTAAAACTAATATTATTATTAAATTTAAACATATTAAAATTACTAAAAAATATTATTTCTTTTTGTAGCTAATACTATTAGTTGAATACTTGTCAAGAATAATTAAAAATTTCTTTTCAAAATAAAAAAATTTAACATTACATTATAAAATATCTCATATACTTGCTAATAAGGGTACATATACTAGTATTTGAACATTTTCTGCACACTATTGCTTAAAAGAGATAATATTTGAATGAAAGATACGAGAAACGTCAAAACCGCGTTTTATTTGAAAAAAAGACAACAAAAAGTAGAAGTGGTTGCCTTGAGTCTCCCGTTAGTCTCAGTCAACATAAATACCCAGTTTTTCTAATAAATCATTTTTCATGAAAAAGTTAGATAAACATATGCTTAAAGAATTAAAAAGCACAACATAGTTGTCATCCATTCTTTCCATTGACAAGATTTTGATTTTGCTTGTGACCTTCCATGACATTTCCAGGACAAGCCATGGCGGTCTTCTTAATCAACACTCAACAATGAAGATACAGATTAATTACAAGTATAGTGCATACATTATTACACTATTTAATTTTATTTTATGAATTCCATCAATTCATGACACTCTTTTAATTAACCTGGAATAACAATGAAGAAATTAAATAGAAAGTCACTCATTTATATAGCTTCAATCGCAGTTAAGGCAAGATTCCAATATCCAGTCTCTTTTTCATAATAGGAAATAAAAAAACTGCACAAAAAGTAAAATATATAAAATCATCAAACTTATATGCTTTAATTGAAGAAATAACAAAAATAGAAAAGTGGAGTTATTAAGTCCTCTTCGGGTCAGTCAACAATTAAGAATTTGCTACTGGAAACCTGTTAAGACCAATATTGGTCACTTCACACCAAGGTTCCATGCACTCTGCATTGAAAGAGTCTTGTTTCTACACTTGAAAAAAAGAAAAACTAAATTTCATACTGGGTACCCAAATAGTCTTATAGCAACTACAGAAATTTGGTTCAGCCAATTAATCACTTCACATCTTATGCCAATAAAAGCTGATTCTTATCTCACAATACTCTAAATTAGCAGTAACATCCTATTGCTCTGAATCCCAGAAGACAACAACCAATATGGTTGTGCTTGCATTAAGGTCATTTTCCTGTGTCTGTTGTCTCCTCCTGATAACAGTTTTTACGTCTGGAGTCAGTGCCGATAACAATACACAAAACTTCCACTACTTCTGTGATCATACAAATAACAGAGGAAACTACACAGCCAACAGCACCTATGAGACCAACCTCAACACCCTTTTGTCGACTATCACTTCCAATACAGAAATCGAGTATGGTTTCTACAATCTCACAGAGGGCGAAAACACTGACCAAGTGTACGCTATTGGGCTGTGTAGAGGAGACGTTAAGCCAGATGAATGCCGCAACTGCCTGGGACATTCGAGAGGCAATCTCAGTGAGGTTTGTCCAAATCGAAAGGAAGTAATTGGTTGGTATGAGGATGAGAAGTGCATGTTGCGCTACTCAGACCGCAAAATATTGGGTCTTATGGAAAATGGACCTGCGTATTTTGCGTGGAGTTCAATCAATGCAACGCAAGCGGAGGAGTTCAATAAAGTGGTAAAGGACTTGCTTGATGGGTTAAGAAGCAAAGCTGCATCAGGAGACTCTCGTAGCAAATATGCAACAGCAAATGCAACAGGACCAGATAACAAAATCATTTACGGGCTTGTGCAGTGTACGCCTGATTTGTCTGGACCAGACTGCGATAATTGCTTGCTTCAGTCCATCAATGAAGTCAGTAATTGTTGCGATAGTAAAATAGGAACTAGAATTGTTAGACCCAGTTGCAATCTGAGATATGAAACTTCCTCTCTCTTCTATGGCGCTCAAGCATATACACCATCACCCTCACCCTCACCATCGCCATCATTTTCGCCACCTTCTATGGTCACTACTAACACTTCCGCAGAAGGTACTTGTCAACTTTATGCTTATTTCCATTTCCACTTAGAATTTAATGATGATTAATAGCGTAAAATAATTAATTTAATAACAAATCACTGTGAACTTTTATTATTAACAAAATTAATTAACTGATGATAATGTAAATGTATAATTCTTTTTTTTAATTACGTATCCCTTAGATGTATATTTCACGTCAATGGATTATTCTGGTTTATTATGCAGATAATCGCGATGCGTCAGGAAGTACTTATGCAGATATAGTCTCGTTCATACTGTTGTTTTGTTGTTTTGTTGTATCCTTTTCTGTTTTTGTTTGAGAGCCAAGGAGAAGATGTTTTGAAAGCAATTCTACTTAGCATATACATAGCTGCATCATCAGAAGAATTTTTTCTAAATATGCTGCAGCAAGTTCAGTTGTAACTTTGGAGACAACTTTCCCCTTTCTGTGTGTAAACTTTTATTGTTTTTAATTTTGTAAACTTCATTCTGAGGAATAGTATAGTTATCAAAAAATAAATAAACTTTTATTTAAACACGTCAAACTTGCCTTTTATGAAAGAATTTTATTTAAGAAATTGACACTCATATATTTCGTTACATTTAAATACAAACTCGCCATTTCATGGGTATAATAATGCCGTTGATAATATAAAGTGTTGTAAAAGTTCGTTGTTACGACTTACTCGGTTCATGATTATGATGCAAATTAAGTTAAGATGTTTACTTACTTTTCACACTAAACACACACTTAGTTTTCATTTATATTATTTGGAAAGGTTAAAAAGTTGAAAGAAGAGCTTGAAGTGAGTTTTAAGTCTAACTCAACCTCACAAAATCAACTTGTAAAGTAAGGTTTGCACATCACTTTATATACTATGAAATTGTCTTATCTCTAGTCAATGTAGGACTTCCAACACACTCCCTCAGCTTGCTTGTTTTATTGATTTATTAGATGGGTGACCAAGTTTCATATGCCACAAATTTCAAGGACTAGCATTATTAATGAGAGCAGAATGTGGAAAAAGAAATATTTGTGTCAGATATACTCAAGTTATGTCTGTCTTGAGAACTATCTAAGAGATAAAGCCTTGATGTTTCCTAGCTTCTCAACTGTCTAGAAGGTATCTGTCTGCACAATAAGACAAGTATTTTAGGAGAAAACCATAAGACAATTAGTAGAATTAAGAAATCTATGAATAGAGATGAGTTGAACAGAAAATTCAGGAACAAAAAGGGTGTTGTGAAGGATAAGATTGTCCAAGACAATGGTACTCGAAATTTTAGCCATCACAAAGTTTTAGTTGGGTAATTGTATAGAAATAAGTTAAATAAGTTTGAAAATTTGAAATAAAGATTTAAATAGAATAACATGGATTGACATTTTGGCTCTACACGACTCCTTATTGGAAGAAGAAATTAAATGGAGCTTAATATACTAAATTGGGTACCCTTGATTTTTTATTTTTTTTAAACCAGCTTAGAGTTGAAGAGTTAATTAAAAGTTGAAAATTGAGTTTATAGAAAAAAGTTGAGCTTGTCTAAAAAAAATATTATAAACACTTTTAAATGAGAGAAATATAAAATAAAAATGCTTAATTAAGTTTTGAATTTATGATAAATTTGATAACTTCTAATTGAATTCCTAATCAATTTTGGTGATATATTATAAAGTTCTCTGTTTTTTTAAGTTCAATTTGGTGAATTGTTTAGGAGACATAAGAAAACTAATATTTTTTATTTTATTTTAACAAAATATTTATAATAATTTTATTTTACAATTAATTTTTACATTACAATGTATTTAGGTAAAATAATTAAAATTAATAAGGATATAAATGGCAAAAAAGGTAATTAATTTAGCTCAAAAAATTAGATATCTTTCAATTAATCAATTGTTGAAATTTCATGGAAAGTGTTGCATTTGACTCATAGAAGGCAAACTGAACTTGAAAACATCAATGATAGGTGAAGGAGCTAGTAACCATGGAAGTTTCATCTACCTAATCACTAAGCTTATTCTATCTGAAAAAGGCTCCTCTAATCCCATTTTTTTTCTTATTCCTCACAACAATCAACAATCCAACATGGCTCAGCTTTGGCGAAGGCTACTTTACTTTCTCTTATGTCTTCTGATAACAAATTTCGTATCTCAAGTTAGAGCAGCTAACACTACACAAAACTTCCACTACTTCTGTGATCATGATAACGATAGAGGAGACTACACAGCCAACAGCACCTACCACACCAACCTCAACACCCTTTTGTCCACTCTCATTTCCAATACAGAAATCGATTACGGTTTCTACAATTTCACAAACGGCGAAAACACCGATAAAGTGTACGCCATTGGGCTGTGTAGAGGAGATGTTGAGCCAGAGAACTGCCGCACATGCCTGAACGGTTCCAGAGCCAATCTCACTGAACTTTGTCCAAACCGAAAGGAAGCAATTGGTTGGTACGAGGATGAGAAGTGCATGCTGCGCTACTCAGACCGCAATATATTCGGCCTTATGGAAATTGGACCTGCTTTTTATGCTAACAACGACAGAAATGCATCGGATTTGGATGAGTTCAATGAAGATGTCAACACCTTGCTGCGTAACCTGATGCGCATAGCTGCATCAGGTGACTCTCGTGTTAAGTATGCTGCAGATGGTATATCATCAGGTTCTAAGGTCATATATGGTCTTGTTCAGTGCACACCGGATTTGGAAGAGTCAGAGTGCGCTGATTGCTTGTCTCAGTCCATTGAACGTATCCCAATAGATTGTTGTAAAGACAAGATAGGTGGTAGGGTTGTTAGACCAAGTTGTAGTATGAGGTTCGAAACTTCCTTTAAGTTCTATGGAGATCCAGCATTTGTACCACCAGCTCCTCCTCCTTCCACCACCACCACCACCACGGGTACTACTCCTTATACTATCTTAATTAATTCTATTGCTCCTGCTGAACTAAACTGACATGTACATTTTTACCTGTGTTACACAATTTAAACATTTTCTTCTTCCACCCTCCATATATATATATATATATTGATACCAGACTGGTGATACAGAGACCCCTCATTTTGTGAGACCCTAACAAATATACCCTTATGTGTCTTCATTTACTATTATTTTAAGTGTTGGATGGAAGTTGAGACTGTTCTGTGTTTTCAGATATCTTTTTCCTTGAAATTATGTCTAATACAATGCAATATGAAAAAAGAAAAATTGAGAGAAATGATAAATGTCTGTCACATGTGTTGAAAATTAGATATCCAAATATCATTTTTGCGTGCTATAAAGAAACAATAAATGTTACATCTGTATTTGATGAAACCAACCATATTTATACGAAAAAAAATGTTTCCCGTTTTCGTAATATTTAAAATTTTGTTTTTCTTTAGCAATTAGGATCTATGAAGTAACAAGTTTTAACAAACCTTGTTTAGATGGCCTTAATAATTAGTTATTGGATTTGTTGATGTTTATGTTCTTTATTTCTGCAATGTCCCTCTGAGGATTCTGATTTGTGCAGGAAAGAGCAACGCAACTATCATCATCGCCATAACAGTGCCCGTTGTTGTAATTGTTTTCGCGGTGCTTATTTTTATCTACATTCGTTTAACAGCGAGGAAGCCACGGAAAAAGTTTGAAAGTAAGAGGAAGCTCTGGTTTCCCGTGACATGTTTTCTATGTAATGGTTCTGCATTATTGCACCGATTTAAATACACTACAGCTCAACCTAACATCATAACTTGATCGAAATATTTGAAGATAGATACATAATGTTTGTTAAAAGAGTGATTCCTAAAATTAAATCGTGTGAGATAAAAGAGCCCAGTTTTGAAAAAAAATGAAGAATGATATTTTGACTAAAATTTTGACAATTTTTTCTTAAAATATGAAATGACATTTTTTAAGTGAATTTGAAATATTAAAAATAAAAAATAAAAAATCACTTAAAAAATGATACCTAAAATTATAAGAAAAAATTGTGAAAATTTAATAGTCAAAAAATTATTTTTATTAAAAAATGTATAAAGCAAGTTAGTGTTAGACCGCATTGAATTCTTTATAAGTTCATTGAGAAAAAGCTTATTTTGATATTGCTATCTTATCATCTTAGAGAAACTTACTATTTTTAAACCATTCTCTATGTGAAGCTCAAAAAGAAGAACCAGATGATGATGATGGTGATGATGGAATTGACGCTTCTGAGCCATTGCAAATCAGATTTAGCATCATACGAGATGCTACAAATGACTTTTCTGATTCTAATAAACTTGGACAGGGTGGATTTGGAGCTGTTTACAGGGTAACATAATTGTTAAGCATAACTTGTTCAAAATATGGTTGCAGAGAACTTACCATTCCTGACTGTTATGTTTTCAGGGTACGCTACCCAATGGACAAGAGATTGCCGTCAAAAGGTTGTCAGCTAATTCTAGACAGGGAGATGCAGAGTTCAAGAATGAGGTGCTTTTAGTGGCCAAACTTCAGCACCGAAATTTAGTTAGACTACTTGGTTTCTCTATGGAAGGAAGAGAAAAGCTACTTGTCTACGAATTTGTTCCAAATAAAAGCCTTGATTATTTCATATTTGGTAGGTTTAATTTGAATGTCTGCTCAATTGGACCATACCTCTGCTATGTCGGTTATGACATTGGCTTGACACTCAGCTTAATTACATAGTCCTAAGATGCATGTGTCTTGTTTGTGTAAATGCAGATGAAACCAAGAGAGCACAATTAGATTGGGATACGCGCTTCAAAATCATTGCGGGTACTGCTCGAGGTATTCTCTACCTCCATCAAGATTCTCGATTGCGCATTATCCATCGTGATCTCAAAGCAGGTAACATTCTCTTAGACGAAGAGATGAACCCTAAGATAGCAGATTTTGGCTTGGCAAGGTTATTTGTTGTGGACCAAACTCATGAAGATACACAGAGAGTTGTTGGGACATAGTAAGTAGTAAAACTTAGCTTATTAATGTTCAGGTTTAGCAATTGAAAACTGCCGTATATTCGAAGATGATTGTAAAATGGTTTTGTTTAACTGAGTTTTGTTCATACTCCACTCTGATGCAGTGGATATATGGCACCTGAGTATGCATTGCATGGACAGTTTTCAGAGAAGTCAGATGTTTTTAGTTTTGGTATATTGATTCTTGAGATTGTAAGTGGGCAGAAGATTAGTAGCATTCAACATGGAGAGGAAACGGGCGATCTACGCCATATTGTAAGTCGGAATTTTGTTCCATTTATGTTGTTAGGAGTTGGAAGTATGAAATTTGAGAAGCTTACTAAGTGAAAATATTGATGCATACAGGCATGGCGAAGTTGGAGGGAAGGAAGAAGAAGAGATATTGTAGATCCGACATTAAACAATGGTTCGGAAAGTGAAATAATGAGATGCATCCATATTGGGTTACTGTGTGTTCAAGACAATGCAGCTGCGAGACCCACCATGGCTTCCGTTGTACCCATGCTGAATAGCCATTCTTTCAGTCTGCAAGTACCTATGGCACCTGCACTTTATGGGAATGCCATGTCTGGAATCATTGCAGACATGCAGTTATGGGAGATTAATTCAGGGACAACAAGATCAAGAGAATCCACCAATAGATCAGATCAAGATTCGCTCAATGAGGCTTCAATTACTGAGCCATATCCTCGATAGATTTTCATCACCTCCTTGGTATATCTTGAGATAAAGAAGAATCTCAAAGCAATGTTACTAATTACAACATTTGTTTGATTGCTTGCTTGTTTTATAAGCTTCTGATTAATGCTCTTTTTTTGTTGTTAAGTTTTGAGGGAGAAGAGTTATGGAATAAATATTTTAAATACTAATTATAAAAATTATAGAATTACATTAAACTCTCTTCCATCTTAGCATTGAAGTGACCTTTTTCCACCTACTAGTTTTTCTACTCGTTGTACGGGAGTTTTAGATGTAAATTATTTTTTATCAATAATGAATAATGAGTGGTATACGATAATATTTATAGTGAAAAGTGATCTCTTTATAAATTTGTGAATTTGTGAAGTGTATGATAGATAAAAGAAAATGTAATCAATTAATAACCTAATAAAAAATAAATGAGTGTTTACAAAAATATGATAAACATTAAATACCATTTTGAATAGTAGACAAAAGGTATTCATCACTTATACAATTTGAATAAGACAACCACTTAATATCACGTCGAATAACACAACCACCATCATCAGGACAATCTCCAAATATCATCAAATGTAGTTAATTTCAACAAATTCATATATATTTAAACAATTAAATAAATTTAAATAAGAATAAAAAATATTGATTTACGTACCTATATTCTCTTCTTTCTTAAAAAGTTTCAATTGAATAATTCTATAGAAATTATAGAATTACATTAAACTCTCTTTCCATCTTAGCATTGAAGTGACTTTTTACACCTATTTGAAAAGTATTATTTATTACTTTTCATTTTTTCTTTTCTTTTATAAATACAAAATTTTATTTTCTTATAACCATTTTATCCTTGCAATGAAAGTTGTCAAATGGTTGATTATATCAAATAGTCATTTCCATTTAGAAGAAGCACCACACTTTTCCGTACCTAGAAATGTGAGGTAGGGAATGAAAGACTAATACTTTCTGAGAAGTCAATACATTATTTCACTAATTTTAGAGTTTATTATTTTATTTCATTTGAAAAAAAAAAAAACATTAAAACTCTGCAGTGTGGAGATGGAAATTGACCGACTTAATCAACGTCTACATTTAATTTGAACTTTCCTATTTTCAACCTTCTTCCTTTTAAATTATGATTCAGATTTGCTTTATTCTTTTTAAATGTGTGTGGTAAAATTATTAAATCTGATAATTTACGATATAAAAAAACAGAAAAATAAATTTATTTTTAATTCATTGATTTTTTAAGAAAATATATTAACAATATATATTAATAACTGATATAGAATGAAATAGAAATTTATTTAAGAAATGTAGTTAACGTAAGTCCTCCTCCAGTTCGTCAACTATGTAAGAGATATGCTTTTCGAAAACCTGTCAATATCAATATCACCTACTAAACATTACCTTGTGTTTGGATGGAGCATTTCAATAATGCTCAGAAATTGAAATGCTTTACATTTGAATTACTTGCAATTAAATTTCCTTCATTTTCTAAATAACTTGTTTGGATAAAGAAATTAAAATACCTTACATTTCAATTTCTTGTTTGGAAAAAACAATTGAATTTCTTGTGAGATAAAATTTAATTTTTATAATATTTATTTTAGGCTTAATTATGTTTTGAGTTCATGATAAATTTGGAAACGGGTTCGATGACCCAGATGGACCGAGCTGACCCACCCAACTACCCAACCAAATTGATCTGACCCGACGACCCAGACGAGCCGGACCGGTCGAAAAACCCAAACAAGTTAGGTCGACCCGATGATCCAAACAAGCCTGACGAACCATACCTGCCAGTCATGCTTGTCAAGTCCATCAACCTGGCTCGGCACGACCCGACCTAACTCGACCCGTCTGGGTCATTGTCCAGCTTGGCCCCACTAGGTCGTCAAATCGACTCAACCCATCTGGGTTATCGAGCCCGTTTGTGTCATCAGGCACACTTGACAAGATTGTGTCCATAGGCCTACTCGACTTGGCAAGGTCGTCAAACTCGTTTAGGTCGCTGGGCCGGTTGGGCCTAACTAGGTCATCGGGTCGGTTAGGCTTGTCGGGTCAACGGGTCGATCAAGTCGTTGGGCCTGCCTAACACGTCTAGGTCGTCAGGCTTGCCCGAAACCTCTAGGTCGTATGGCCCGCCAAACTCGTGTGGGTCATCGGACCAAGTGACTTGTCTTGGTTGTTAGGTCAGTTCGACCCGTCTCTGTCTTCGAGCCCACCCGACTCATCTAGGTCGTCGGGCCAACCTGCTTCGTTTAGATCGTTGGGTCAGCTCGACACATCTTAGTCGTCAAGCCTGTCCGGACAGTGTGGGTTGTCAAACTTGACCGACCTGTTTGAGTTGTCAAGCCCGTCCGAGCCGTATGTGTCATTAGGTCACTTGGTTCGTCTAGGTCATTGGTCCTGCCCGACCTATCTAGGTTGTTGGGCCTGCTCGACCCGTTTGTGTCATCAAGTCGGTCTGATCCGTCTGGATCGTATGACCAACCCAGCCTATCATGGTTGAGAGGTTGAGTGAGAAGAATTTCAAATTCCACCTTTTTTTAGGGTATTTGAATTTCTTCTAATTTAGCTAATTGAAATACTTCAAAAAAATGCATGCATTTTAAATGCTTTTTAATTTCTCTATCCAAACAAAGTATTTCATTAAAAAGAATTTCAAATTCTTCAAATAAATGAATCACCCTCTTCAATTGACTCATCCAAACACACCCTTAAGGTCCCGCCTATTGAATTGCCTATTGAATTGTGAGAGTTCCCTTTCTTCTTTTCCACACAAAAATAGAAAAACGTGTTTCGTTCCAATCCCAGAATCAAAATATAAATTTTAAAAAAATATATTGACACCATACAAAAATTCATTATTTTAGTAATACAATAATACGTATTATTATTTTTAATTAAAAATAATTAAGAGTTTATAGTACTTTTGTGAGTGTCCAGATATAACTGCCTTGTAAATTTTGGTTATAGAGGTAGCTATATTTTGATTCAGCCAATTTATGACTTTCATCCTAGGCCAATACAAGGTAATTCAGGTCTCAAAATCAAAAACACTTCAAATTAAGATTATTGTTCATTACTTTCCGGCCTGTATCTTCTATTTTATATATCTTTTGTTAATATTCTTTCATATTTTATGATTAGCATCATGATTATTAAGAGATTGTGGTTATATATATATATATATATATATATATATATGACATTAGTCTTACACACTTATAAGACATTGATATCATTTTTACACCAAAATATTAATGCAATGATGTTATGGGTCTTTATTTTTATATAATGTTTAACTTTCTTTATTTTATCAAATATGAGACTTTTTAACTCGCACTTAGACTATATTTAACAACTTTATTGATAAAAAAATAAAATAAGCTCATATATAATCTTATTTCAGAAGTGTGAAGATTGCTTAGCTCGTTATAAAAAATTAATAGAGACACCGGAACTCATTTAAATATCCTAAAAGATTGTTGTAAATATGTGATTTTTTACTTGTTACATGAGATTCAAAACCTCTATAAACAAATTCGATTTTTATATACCGTTATTTGTTAAATGTAACTTTCTTTAATTAGTATTTATAAAAGATAAAAATTTAATTTAAAATAGAGATCAAACAATCAATTTAAAAGGATATATAATCAGTAAGTTTATGATAAAAATAAAAATGTAAGTAGGAATGAGAATTTGCGTCCAATATGGATAGTGTTATCTGTTATTCAAGTGTCAAAAAATAAATTTATTTTCATGATCTGTTTGTTTATTTGTCGGATATTTATTTAAAAAATATTTATAAATTTTTTAAATTTTATGAATATATGTAAATACTTACAAATATTTAAAAGAAACTTTTTATAAATTTTTATAGTAAAATGTAAATGAAATTTTAAAAATATATAAAATATAATATAATATAAATTAAAATTTAATTTTAATTAAATTTAATATAATATAATAAAATTTAAATTTTAAATAAACTTAATTAAAAAATATAAATTAAATTTTAATTTTAATTTTTTATAATATCACACTTGACCAAATTAAAGAGGTATTACCGTAAGTGTTATCCACTACCGACAAGTACTAATTATTAACCAACAGATTTTATCTAAAGATGTAGGTATAAATACACATTTGGTACCCAAACTTTTTCAGAAAGTTCAATTTGGTACCCGAACTTTAGGAATGTTCAATTTGGTACTCCAATTTTCTAAAGAGATTCAATTTGGTCCTCTCTGTTAAGTTGGAGTTAACACCGTGTCCGTACAGGACACGTGTCAAGCCATGAAATTTTAATTTTTTATTTTATTTTTTTTTTTCAAAAAAATTAATTTTTTTTTCAAAAAATTAATTTTTTTTTCAAAAAATTTAAAAACTGCCACGTGTCAGTTTATCATCGTGCCACGTGGCAGCTTACAATCATGACACATGGCAGTGTAATAGTTGTTTTCAATTTAGTACCCCAATTTAAATTTTTGGTTCAATTTAGTACCCAATTTTTTAAAATCATCCAATTTCGTCATCTTCCATTTGAGACCAAATTAGTAAATAAGCT
>Ga0214544_1005708_pt1 | contig 23820 bp, 10 predicted proteins | sample CNSS3metaG_FD_160074 | JGI IMG/M metagenome (GOLD analysis project Ga0214544, IMG submission 160074) | Root nodule microbial communities from cowpea collected in UCLA plant growth center, Los Angeles, California, USA - CNSS3 | ecosystem: Host-associated > Plants > Roots > Nodule | place: USA... | reverse complement strand
CTTAACGGCAGGGACCAAATTGAACCTTTTAAAGAATTAGAGGACCAAATTGAACCCAAAAATAATAAGGGGACCAAAGTGAACCAACCCAATAAATTAGGGGACCAAAATGATAATTAAGCCTTAAAAAAACTATTAGTGTTGCTCATAATATTAAGAAAAACTCCCCACTTATTCCAGCACTACTCCCCACATACGGAACCCACAACGAAATGAACGTCGATGAATGAAGAATTCCAACAACAGCACCCAAAAAACTTGATTCTCCCGATCTTGCAATCATTCCTACCGCATCTCTTGCTTGCAATGAGCCTTATCACCGAAAGATATGACATTTTCCTTAAATAAACCCAATGTTTTAACTTTTGTAGTGAATCTCACAAAAACCAAACATTTCAATGTTTTAGTTGCGAGTTCTCTATGCAAAAAAAAAAAAATAAACAAATCACATTTAGGTTACAAAAATGATGAAGATAAAGGTCTGGAAAAGGTGTGTGATACAATAAAAGGAATCTTACAAACCATCGTCGACGTGTACATGGATGATGGCAACATAAATAGGTCTTTCCATCGATGTCTTCTCGTCGTCTCTATCTTCTCTAAGCCAAACACAATACTTTTGTCTTCTCTCCGCGAAACACTTTTCTTTTTATCTCCAAAATTGCACACACATGTAAGAGATAATATCATTTAATAAAAATAAATTTTAAAAACTTAAATGTTGTGCCAAAATCTAAAAATCATGTTCAAATATCATTTTCATAAAAAATATATATAATTGAGTACATAAACGCCGCTGATAGTGGTTGTAAAAAGTTAATGCTTGCATCCTTAATTAAATAATCTGATTTATCAGAAGTGTTTCTTACTAATTAGTTAACAATGTTGTATTTTACTGATATAATATATATATATATATATATATATATATATATATATATATATATATATATATATATATATATATATATATATATATATATATATATATATATATATATCGGTCACTGTTGCCTTTGATCATCTAAAAGTCTTGCAAAGCGGCGTTTGCTTTGACACGTGCACGAGTCACATGCACATGCACATCCATATCGGGAATATATTATATCTCTAATTGCCATGGAATTTTTGTTCGTAGGAAATTAAGACAATTTTTTTTTTTTTCATAAAGTGGCATGTTGCATTGATTGTTAATTAGGTATTGATATGAAATTTGAATGAAATAGCTAATTGCACAAGAAGCTTCAAGGGATACCTGCGCCAGCAACAATCTATGCCTGAAAGATTGTTACACGATCAAGTTTAATAATGTGTCGTTATTACGATAACTTTATGGTGAGAGATATGTTTCTTAATAAAGTTTAGAGATTTAATAAATGATGTAGCATCGAGTTTTTTCTAAGTGAAACGAATTATCTAGTTATTAGGATTGCATTACAAAGAAAAATTGAATAGATGGTCAATTATACACTATTACTAGAAAATTGTTAATATATTTGATTAATTTATATATTAATTTATAAATTTAAAATTATTAGAATTTAAAATAATTTTAATTATAAATAAAAATATATAATTAGTTTGTGAACTATGATTCGAACTAGTCTTTAACATTAATTACCAATGTTTTGACTATAAAAAATTAGTCTCTAAATTAAATAAAGACTAATTTAGACACTAATTCTTTAATAGATAAAAGATATTGATAGTTAATGTTAAAAATCAATTTAGATTATAATCTACATTATAATCTACAAACTAATTAAATTTTTTAATTTATAATAAAAACTATTTTAAATATTAATATTTTATTTACTTATAAATAGGAATCTAAATCAATGAAACTAATTGCTTTCTGCATCTAAAATTAACTGCTATTTAGTGTTTTGTTTTAGTATAGAATTAGAATGATACAAAAAAAATTCAAAAACTATATTTCATATATGTAATTATAGTCATTTAATTTATTTCACTAATCACTACAAGAAAATGTTTTTTAACAAATAATTTGAATGATCAAAAGTTTTTAGTCACTATATTAACCAATTTACAAAATAAAAAAATTACTAAAATAGTCACTATTATAAATAGAAAATTGATGCATGGTGTATGGTGTTGTTTATGCATGGGCATTAGCTAATATTTATGCAAGATGTGTGGGGATTATGCACAGTTATTGGTTAGCATTGATGCAGGGTGTATGGTGTTTATGCACGAACATTGGCTAATATTTATGTAAGGTGTGTGAGAATTATGCACAGTCATTGGTTAGCATTAATGTAGAGTGTATAGTGTTTATGCACGACCATTGGCTAATATTGATGCAGGGTATGTGGTAATTATACACGGACATTATGTTAACATTAATGCAGTGTGCATAGAAATTATTGGGACGTTTAATTCCAATTCAATACTTTTTATGGTGGAGTATGATTATTGGTATAGACAATGAAGATGTGTTTATTTTAATCAGGGTGGAAATTGTTAGACTGATGAAAATAATATGTATTGGAAAGTCTCATATTGCCTAGGATAAGCTAGGGAGTGGGTATTGCTAACTACATACTTTAAGTTCATGGTGTTTCTTGTCCTAGTCAAAGACGTTTTAAGGATGTATTTGACTTTTCTTATACTTTTGTATTAGAGTGTTATGAGATTTGGGTTAAATTATTGTTTTGGAGAGTGTGAGTGTACTTGGGATTAAATGGGCATTGGAGAGCACTCTATGTGTTGTACAAATTTTCACATAATATTATTCTTTTCTGATTATCTTTAGACAACAATCATAATTTTTTTCCGGTTTTGAAGTTTTCACGTTGTATTCTTGTGTAAATATTGCACCTCTTAAGTTCTATTTAATATAAAGGACCTTACTCGTAATTGTTATGCAAGATGAAAAAAAAAAAACACAATTCCCACTGTCTATTGTAATTGAAAGTGAGACAATCCATGCTCGATTTTTTTAAAGAACCTATTGAAGTACATATCATAGCATAGGATGATTTGGACTATAAATTTTGGGTTGCCCCACGGGTCTCTTAAGAGTGCATTCTTAGGATAAAATAGCTATTAGATAAAAGAAAATTTAATGCACATTTGACATTACATAAAATTTAATTTAAGAATGAAACACCATAAAAGAATGATATAAATATGGGTAAATATTGCACCTCATAACAAATGTGCATACAATATATAAATTAACTTTACTTATTTTACTTGTTAAACAAATGTAATACTTTTTTCTCACCATCCCGATAATATGAGATTAATGAGTACATATTCAACTATTGCTATAACGTTGTCATGGTAAAAAATCCAAAATATAATAGAATGGATGGATAAATTTCAAGAAATATGTAGACATTTGCAAGGGATGATGGATCATTGAGATACAAGATGAATTCTTTGTTGAAAAATACATAAAATCTTCCTATATTTTTATTAGTCATTATTATGTATATAAAATGTAACAAAATTTACACAGAAGAAAAAGAAAGAAAGAAAGAAGTGGTTGCAATTGTTATAATTGGTCATGACTACAATTGGAATATGCACAATTAAACACTCCTATGCTACGTGAATTTGATTGATATATAGAACAATATTTTTAAGTGTAAAAGAGAATGAATTTGAGAAAGGTACAAGTATTAGAAATTTTCATAGTTTTCGTAGTAGGAGTAGGTGGAGTGTAATCTGATTGTGAGATTAAAAAATTTGATATACTTTGTTACCACTTAATTGCTATATGTAAATATATACGTAAATGGGTATATATAAATTGTTGGATGAACTTCTAAAAATAAATAACAAATTGTTTTCACAATTGATACATATTTGGCCTTCATACTAGGGATTACAAATCCATCCGAATTCATCTCAAGTGTAATCGAATCAAAAACTAAAATAGAAACTAGGAAATAAAATTATGCAAGATTTTATTTCTATTTTCACATATCTGGTTACACCAAAAGTAAATGTTCCAAGAATCATCGGGTTGAGACGTCAAATCCAAACCATTGAAAATTTTTGTATGTCATCTGTTTTCATAATTGCTCTACAATTTAAAGAATAAAATCCTATAGAAAAGAAGATTAAAATTCAGAAAAATTTATCATTCAATTCAATGACATAGATATGAAAAAGAAAAAATCAAGGTCCGAAAATTATAACCTTAGCGATTCAGTATTAAACTCGTAATTCAATTATACAAATGCTTAAGTCACCCACTTAACCAACTTTGCAAAAAAATCCTTCTTTTTCAATGCATTGTTTGAAAAAATATTATAAACTCGTAAATGGTACTATTGAAAAGTTAATGACATAAATACAATATAGAAAAAATCAATTCGCAGAAATAACCTACCACTACCATAATTAGAGAAAAAGTCAATAAGTTACTCGACCAATAGGTTGAAGAAAGCTCTTTTAATATCCAAAATTTGTGACCACATAAATGTAAAAATCTACAATTTTATTATTATTATTATTAATAAAAAAATATTTATATAATTAAATTTATTTAAAAAAAAAAAAACATAGCCTGAGAAGTTTGCAGTGAGTGTTATTTTTTTTTATGTTGGAAAGTGGAAAGAGAGAGAGAGAGTGAGAGCGAGAAGAGGGTGTACAGTGACATAAGACAAACAAACACGTGTCTCTCTCTGATCCTTCTTCATCTTTTTCTCATTGACTCTTCCCAATAATTTCTCCCTCCCTTCAGTATATTTAACATAAGCCAAACCAAACCTTAATATTTCCAAACCAAACACACCCTTGACCCTTCCCTTCTCTTCTTCGTTCATGTCTTTTCAGTTAAAACCCTTTTTTTCCGCACCCGCGTTTTCCCTCCTTCTTCTTCTTCTTCTTCTTCCCATCACAATCATCGTCACCTGATTCAACGCATTAGCGAATTCCCCAACCCAAACCATTCCCAATTCGGAGATTCATCAATGGATCAAAAAGAGGAAGAGCCGATCATTGCCAAAACGACGCCGTTGAAGACTTTCCCTTCTCTCACCCATTCTTCCTGCCTCGAAATTCGGCTCTTCTATGTCAGAATCTCCCCCTGCCTCGTCGACTCGCTCCCCGACCACCTTGCGCTCTGCCACGCGCGGCGCCACGCAGGTGTCTCTCTCGTCGTCAACGCCGCCCCCGTCCCCGCCTCCTCCCCCGCCACGATCCACCTCCACCGCGGCCGCGTCGACCGCCATGCGGCCGAGGTCACCTACGTCGCCACCGACACCGTCAGCCTCAGCGGCAGCGCTGACTTCGAGGTCTACGAGAACGACGCGCTCTTCCTCTGCGGCTCCCTCGAGCGCCTCGACTCCGAATGGAGAAACGGGTCCGGGTCGGGATGGGGCATGGACTGCCATGTGGCGGCCGGGTCCGTCGGGTCGGGGTGCTCAGCGTTCTTCAGACCGCGCCTCGGGGTTTCCGCGCCGTCGATCGAGGTCTACGTTGCCGGGTGCTGCTCCGGCGTGCCTGTGATTCTGAACAAGACGATTCAGATGAGTCCGCGGAGGAGGGTGCCCAGACATGCCACGCTGGACGCGATTCCCGAGGATGAAGAGATGTTGATGATGATGATGGAGAAGAACCGTGTCAATGGTTTTGCTCCCAACCGGAAGTTGCAGGTATGTGGATTGAATGAATTATCATGTAATTGTTATCGTTTTTGTGAATTGTGAGTGTCAACGTTTGTGGTATTCGATTGTTGAGTTCATGTTTGTAGCATTGGTCCTAATGTTTAAATTTCTGAGGTCTCTCTCTTTTTGAAAGCTTTAGTAATTTAGTTTCATAAATTTGGTTAAAATGTATTCGTAGTCATTGAATCATAAATTATTCAAATTGTCCAAGTTATGATTTTCCAGCGATCCATTAAAACTAAACTTTAGCTTTGTTTTGTGAAGCCACAAATAAACTGAGGTAAATGGTCTCCAGGAGTAGGGTGGGGAATTCTTTTTGTGGGATGTGTCATTTCTCAAATTAACTTGGCTTTTCTTTGGAATTGCATTTGTGTCTTTGAAGCAGTTAATGATTTTTTGCTAGCTGTGTGACCGTGTGTTTGTAACACGGTTCTTGCCTCTGGGATTGAATCTGGGAAGCGATTCATAGTTGTTTTTTACTGGAATTTGTTACATGTTAAGCATTCAATGAAAGATTTATGGAGAACATGAGGTGTGTGTGTGTGTGTGTATGACTCTGGTTTTTGTGATGGATGCAAAACCAGCTTAAGCTTATGACGTGTTTGATTGGTGGTTCATGACAGTTTCTTTGTAGGGAGTTGTGGTCATGACATTCTGTTATATGTAATGTCTGCATTAAGCTCAAAAATGTAGAAGACGTTGTGGTTGATATGTTAAGCTCATTGCTTGAGTCATGCCAAGAAAATTAACTTTGCAATGTGTGTCTTCCTTATTGAATTAATAGTTAATTTAGATAAGCTAGAAAACATAGATGTTAAATTTGGTTCTACTCCAGTAATTTTATTAGGGATTATTTACAAGTGACATGTGATGTGGTGTCTCAAAATGCATGGACAAGGGGTGAACATTGTTATTTTGTGAGGATTAATACCGACAATTGTTATTTTGTAAGGGACTGATGAACTGTATACAAACAAGAAAGCATTCTGCTGGTTCTGATAAGATCCATAATTGATAGTGCTGTTATCATTCCGAACCAAAGTTTGATTTTTTTTTTTTTTCTGGATCATAGTCAGACCTTATTAATTTCCGTCCATTACCAGTTTAAAACACTTTTTTGCTACCATATAATCATGTATTGTTCAATCTTGGACATTGTTTGACTGCTGAAAGTTGGAACCACTACGGAAGTATGCTAAACACTAGCCCTCTGTTGGGATTTCAATTAGGAATGCGTAAACAGATGCTGAAGGCAATCCTCCCTCTCGCATGTTTTTCTGTTCAAATTTGGAATGTGTTCAAACAATAAAACAAACTTAATAAATGAATCAGTATCAAGCTGACAACTGATAAGTGATAAACTAAAATTCATGTCAAGTACTATCTGTTGAAGTGGTTCTACTCTTCAATATGATTATGATTGAACATACGGGAACAGTAATCTTAATTTCAGTAATTTCTTGTGTTTTAGATGATGATGAACTCACCAGGGATCTGACTTGCACCTTTCCAAATGCATTTGTTTCTTTTAAGTACAAATGGTAGTATAGTTCTAGTTTTGCGGTCTAACCTGAAGAAGCTTGTAATTTGTGAAATATAAATTGTTGGGCATTGATGGTACCTTGCAGATACCAGAGTCAGAGGTTGATGACTACGATTGTGATGAGAAGATGGGGAATGGTTTCTACTCTCAAGAAATGTATCCCGGTGAGGATGGACAACTGTCATGGTTCAATGCTGGGGTCAGAGTTGGTGTTGGAATTGGCCTTGGGATGTGCGTGGGGATAGGGATTGGTGTTGGACTTCTCATGCGTTCATACCAAACAACAACCAGGAACTTCAGGAGGAGATTTTTCTAAACTGTAATAAGGAAATTGCTACCATAGTTTAATGACAAGATGAAGAAAATATATTGGAGCTCAATCAAGGGTGCGTGGGACATTAGGATCCAGAATTTGAAGAAGCAAAATGGATGAAGTGTAAGTTTTGTAGAAGAGTGGAGATAGATTCTGCTTCCTCTTTGTTTTGTAGCTTACTCTCAGATACGTCCACGTAGCTTTGCAGATTTGCATTTCGTGTGAATTTTGTCTGGTCTTCCGACAACAATAGCTATCAATAAAAGCGCAATGCAATACAACTGCTTTGAGGATGTGATGTACCAGGGGGATCTGGTGTTCAGGGACCATCATTCTAAGGTTGCCAGAGGTTTTGACTTCGACCATGTACCCAGATTTTACTGTTTCTTTATTGCCTTGTAGATATATTATTTCATTTCATACAAATTTTGATAAGTATATATATATAAAGTTATATATAAACACGTATGTGTTTCTGTTCCCACGGTAAATGATTTTCTCACAACTATTTTCACTTCTAATAAATGTTATTCTCGATCTCCTTCGATGATCTTAAGTTTTCATTATGCTTTTATTATGGGAATTTAAACCAGTTATTTGATAAAATTTCCTTGGAAAAAAAAAATAAAAACTAATGGAGAAGAAGAAAAGTGTGAACTCTCAAGATCTGTCATGTTGTTGTTTTGTGAGTGTATAAAAGGACAAAAGGTGTTTTCTGTAGTGTGTCTTGCAGCAGTAGTTGTACTTGTGACTGCCACGTATTCAGTGAAAGCAAAGGAGTAAGAGTATGTACTTATGTCTGAAAAGACACTTTGAGATTTTTTTTGTGTTTTTGGTTTCGTGTTGATGTTGTTGTTGAGGACAGGGAGAGGATAGATAGATTACGGAAAGAAAAGAAGTTGGAAAGAGATTGAGTGTTACAAAGGGAATTTACCAGGTCTCAGTATCGGGTCGGGTCGGGTCGGGTGAGATGGGGACTGGGTCAAACTTAATTAATTAAGTGTTATTTGAATTTAATATTTTAAAATTTATATTTAAGATCCAATTTATTAAGTGAATTGGACATATTGATATTGTTCTGTTAATTTGGTTGGATTATTTATATTATAAATTCATATTAAATAAATATAATAAAATTTTAACTTTAAAAATGATATGTATTATTTTAATAATAATAATTGTCAGAACAATTTTAAAAATGGCATGTATTATTTTAAATGATTTATTATTAAAATTTAGTAAAAAATATTATATTAAAAATAAAATTTAAAATTTATTTATTTATAAATATTAAAACCTAAATTTAGATAGAATTGGATTATAAAATTTAAAAAAATTAATTTTATTATATAAATTTAACTTTTATTAATTTTATTTATCTAATATTATCCATTCAAACAATCCAGCTCAACACTCACGTTCAAATCTATTTTAGGTTCCTACCATTCAACTCAACCTTTATGGTTGATTTCTTCAAGTTCAGTCATATGTGAATTTTTTGTTTAGGCCTAAAATCTACTCCAAAAAATAACTCGGATTTCTAATTGGGAAGAAAAAGAACAAAAGAGAAAGATGGAAAATATATAAAAAAAATTGGTTGTTTAGTTATAGAGAAAGTAAAAAGGGAAAATAAATAACTGTATATATTTGATTTATTATGTCAGATTTCATCACACTTTTTTCTTTATTTTCCTATTTATCTATGCTTTGTTCACTTGGATGAATGGATTTGAGGGAGAATGAGAGAGTGAATTTGAGTGAATTTGAGATTAAAATGTATGTTGTTTTTTTTTAAGAAATTTAGAAATAATTTGAAAGTAAAGTTAGTTAGTGAGTTAATTGATGTGAGAGATAAAAATTGGTTTCAATATATAAAAAAGAGATATATTATTATTTTGTCCTTTATGTAATAAGTAGTATAAAATAATATTTGTATGAGTTATAATTATTTTTTAAATTTTTATTTAATATTACACTTTAAAAAAATAAATTACAAAAATTAATAAAATAAATTAATTTTTTTCATAATATTGCAAAAAATGTTACAAACCATTTGTGAATGAGATTTTATTTTAAATAAAAAATCAGTAGGAAAATTCACCATTGCAGCACGTAAAAAAACATGATAATGAATAAAAGTGTCTTTTACTGCAACAATACTTCACATCTTGCAAATCGCTGCAACCACTCACCTTAATTTCATCCAAAACCAACATCTTTTATACTTGGTAATCCGTTCTCTAATCTCCTTTAAAATAGAAAATCTTTTGAAATGAAGAAGAGACGCTTAAATTATTATTTTTGTTCCTCTATATTTCCTTTCCTTTCTTTATCACACTATCTTCTCCACGACCAAACATAAACTAAGGTCTCATAAAGTGTTTGAATCTTGGTTCCGCATAGTGAAAACAAGAAGAAAAAAAAAAGAAATGAGAAATAAAATAGATTGCTTGAAAAAAAATATAGATAAAAATAAATAAAATAAGGATTAATTAATTCAAAAGATTTAAAATAAAAATATGGATTATTTGGTTATGAATAATGAAAATAAATAAGATAGAACTTTATTTTTAAAAAACATATTGTTATTTATCAATATTATATTTTATTATTTATTAATATTTTAACATGTTAATATTTTTATTTTTCAATATGTTTTTTTATTAAAATAATATTATTTTTATTTATTTATTTTCAAAAAGCTAAACAAATTCAAAACATAAAGGAATACAACAGGAAAGCATTGCACACATTTTCACATACCAACAAAATTGGAAGAGTCGTGTGAACAATAATATATTAGCCTTTTCCTCTTATTTCATTTAATTTTTCTTAATATATTAGCCTTTTCCTCTTTACCAAACCAGTTTTCTCCTCTTCTTTTCCTCTTTTCATCATACCAAACTTGTTGATAGAGTGAGTTTGGTTGAGATAAAGAGAAAAAAAAAGGATTGACATAAGTTGAAGAAATAGAAGTTTTGAAAAATGAAATAAAAATTAAAGATGTTTTTGAATGAAGAAAAACCAAAAATAAAACGTAAAATGAATAAAACTATAGAAGAAATGATATAACGTGCTCGTAAAGTGATTATATAATTCTGTATATGCTTCTTTTGGTTGTATTTAAGTCGAGTTTCAATATGTAAGTAAATTTTCTGTGCCTTTTAATTGATATATGTTATGTGCTCATAATCTATTTTTGTTCTGTTTAAGTGTTCTGTACTTGACCATATATGTTTGTGAGCATTATCATGACCCAAATAGATGTTTGACAAAAGTCCCCAATGGAAAAAAGGTGTTTATTTTTCTCACATCCATGCGATTTTTCTTATTCAATTTATTAGAATTTTCAGTGATGAGAGTGAATAGTGTGGTGTTTGAATTCTGCCGATATCAAATGATTGGTGTGTATTACAAACAACTTGTTTCAACCATTCTGTGTCTATTTCAATAATAAGCACATTTTATGTCATTTTTATCATTTGATTGAATACGAGACATGATGTAGATCGTTTTGATCACATTCATTTTAATAAGAGGGTCTCATTCATTTTGATCATTCCAACATTTGACTTTAATTTAGTAAGAGGTTTACGTTCAATTTTTTATATCCAATTTAGTATACGAAACAATTTTAATAATTGTTAAATGAATGTCTAACCTTGTTCAACAAAGTGTAAAATATATTTTTGACTGTTACTAAGCTAATATTTTACTTTAATTAATTAAAAAAAGCTTTAAGAAATTGTTTATTAAGGAACAACCTCTTATTTAACAATAATAAGAGACTTTGGTTGACAACTAAGGTTGTGAAAACAACAAGATTAATTAAAATTCAAGCTCAAAACATAACTTTGTCTACGCAATTATATAACATCAACTTGCTATGATAAGATATAAAGTTAAGTGAATTTTAGGATTAGAATCACCTTTTGTACCATGGAGAGATTGGTTGATTAACTAAGTATTTTTTTTCCTTTATAATTTTTCATGTTTCTTTAGTTTATACAGGTAGGTTTAAAGTATCTCGTGTACCTTCATTTATAACATTTTGCTTCTTTGTCAATAAAAAATCAATTTTATATTTGTTCCTTATTTATAATAAATAAAAATAAAATAGATATTATATTTTAAAATGGTGAAATAAATTATCATATTAATGATGAAATTTTATCGATGAAACAAATTTTATCAATAAAATAAAATTTACCAACAAATTTTAGCGACACAACAAAAATCATCGATAAAACAAAATTTACTCGTGGATTTTTGTTAACGTTAACCAATTTAGTCTCTCTCTAAATTGAAACTAAATTTAATTTTTATATTAAAATTCACATTTTTTATTAAATATTTTTATATAATATATTAAAATTCACATAATTATAACTTTTGATATAAAAATTAAATTTGATTACAATAGGGACCAAATTGGTTAATGTTAACAAAAATTAGGACTAAATTGAACAAAAATAACAAATATAGGGACCAAATTGAATATAGAACATTGACTTTGACACGTGGCATGATATTGGGTTGACACGTGGACATTTAAAAAAAATTAAAAAAATTTAAGAAAACCACGAAGTGACACGTGGCATGCTACTGGGTTGACACGTGTACATTTAAAAAAAATAAAAAAAAATTCAAAAAAAAACACGAAGTTACACGTGGAAGTCATCGTTCATGGTCGTTAATGATTAAAACGGTATTAGCAAAAAAGGACTCAATTGAACAAAATTGACGAAAATTAGGACCTATGTAAACATAAAACCAAAATTATGACTTATTTAAAAAAACTTGACGAAAATTGGGACCAAAAAGATATTTTAACCTAAATTATATTAGGACAATTACTTTGTGCATCCTATCATTTCTTTTCTTATATCTATCGCTTCTACGGTTACTCCTTGAAATTTATCTTTCGAAATACAATAAACAGTTTTTTTTTTTCTAAAATCAATCACTTATTTCACGAAAAATATTCTCGAGAAGCTTTTGATGGTGTGAGAGATAAAGTTTGATGAGTAAAAAAACTTTAGTCATTATTTGATTGTAGTAAAAATGAACTACACATTGCCGAAGAACATGTCTCCACTAGTTTATTACTAGGTTCTTCCTCATTTTAAGACACTTCACTTACCATTAGATTTTTCTTTACCAATTATTTTACTAGAAATCTCATGATTCGATTATGATTCGGTTCACTTAATTTCTGTCACAAATACAATAAAACCATTGTGAGCTTTGTTTTTCTAATTATAATGAAATTCGTGTTAAAAAAATGTTCATGGTCCAACAACTGAAAAACAATAGCCAGGGAAGTGTGCACATTATGGGAGACATTGCTTTGTCGCAAAGAATGAAGGAATAGAAAGGCGTAACAGTGAAGCATGTGCATGTGGCTGTAAAATTCAAGGCTTTGGACCATCCAAAGTAATGGAGCTTTCGACCAAAAACATCATGTGCCTCACCTAAACCTCAACCCTTTTGGAGGTCCCATGCACCATTCTTTAACGTCAAAACAACTTCCTATAAACTATTCAAGCCCTTCATCATTTTTTCTACTTTTTGAATAACTCATCATTTTCTATTAGCATCAAATTACAAATTAAATTAAGGTTTAATAGATTTTTTTCTCAATATTTAAAGAATTTATTCGATATGATCTTTCAATTTTGTTTTATATAGTCCCGTCCTCATTCTTTGAAAGGTGAAAATGACTCTAACATTTTTAGTTTTTTTTTTTTTACTTTTTATAACGCTTCACCACCGTTTTAAAATACAATTGATGAGTAAAAGCAGAAAATAAAGGTTCAAAAATTAAAGTTATTTATTACTGTTAAAAATTTTCATATTTTATTAAATTTTTCTTACAAATTTGTTATAAAATTTTATAAAAGAAAACTTTTTTTTGTTAGTTTTTTTAAAAAATTTAATTAACAAATAATTTTTTCGTAGATAATTATAAAATTCGTAAGTATTTTTTATAAAATTTATTGTGAAAATTATTTTATACAAAATATTTTTACAAATAAATTGATAGTAATTTATTGTAAATTTTTATTCATAACAAAAACTTTAAGTATTACCTAAAAAATGTTTTTAAAAGAAAATTGGTAAAAAATGTATATTTTTTTGAGTAGTGTACACGTTATTATCTTCCAAACTGTTTTATCACTGACTTAATAAAATATAATTCCTTTTAAATAAAATAGGAATTGAATTAATGATAAAAAAAATTGAGAAATCACATTAAATAAATACTTTGAATATCACATTTTAAAATAAAAAACTTATCAAGTCTTAAATTAATTAGCTACATTTATGAACATAAAGCATGTTAAATTTTATTCTAAAGTTTATAAGACCATTATTTATAATTTTTTATTTCGGCTTATCGTAATTCAATGCGAGTACTTGAGTAATTTTGGAGAATTTATAAAATGACTTATGAGATGTTTATACGCTACTTTTAGCTTATACTGTTAAATTCTCTAAAGTAACTCGTAAAAATAGCGCATCATTTAATTATATACAAAAGTTAGCTTTAGTTTTTGTCCTACAAAAAAGTAACTCATAGATCGTTGTTAAATGATAAATATTTCTTTAGTAAGTTATTAGTTAAGTTATTTATCCAGCAGAACAAAATAAACATAATTGCAATGCTATATTGCCATATATTTCATTTTAATTATGAATAAACTATTTTTTTATTAATTCTGATTGAAAAAACTCAAAAACTTGTATTTCTTGATTACTAGATTTATCATTCTATTTTAATGACCCTGTCACGATTCACTTTTACAATTTTAGCAGAGTTATTGATAATTCATTTCATTATTTTATTTTATTATATAGGTCGTTCCATGGTATGAAAAGATGTCAGAATTTATAACGTATAATCTTTACTACATACTTTTAAAATGTATATTTATTAAAAGTGCGTATCAATATACAAATATCCGGTGAAATTTCAAATAAAATATTATTTTCAATTCAATGTTTAAAAAACATTTTGAAAATAGTTTGGGTCTTAAAAGAAGTGAATATAATATTTTGAATAACTCCAACTAATTCACAAAGGGTGGTCTTGCAAAGTTAAACCATCTCTAGATGATGAAATTGTCACAATAATCACGAGTGAATCAAATAATCTCATAAATATGATTATGAAAATATTTATAGGACTACATAAGACGAATAATTAATTATTCAATTTCGTGAATTATCATGTCTAATAAAGAAATCAATGAGTTGCAAACTACATTAATTACTTGTCTCTGTCAAGAATAATTGCATGATATCAAGAATGCAACTATCCAAATAAATATATATATATATATATATATATATATATATATATATAATATTTATAGTCCTTCAATAAGTATTTTATTTTATTTTAAATATATAAAAATTACAATCATGGGAGAAACCGTAAAATATAATAATATACACATATATAAACATTCTATTATAACATTTTAAAAGTTTTGTAGCTTCACTGGTATTCTTTTCATCACCTGCATGATCAATTTACATGTGAGTCTAAGTCTCATATTGAATAAAAATAAGAAAGTAGAACACTATATAAGGATGAAGACCTATAAATCTATTGTCTTAAGATTTTAGGGTGAGAGTAGTGTCAATCTCTTATATAGTTAGATTCAGGTCTCATTATTATATCTCTCTAGTGAACCTCCTTGTTTATAGACCTAACAATGGTTTTAAAGGTAATAGTTAGTCTTAGTGACCAGCTCAGACAAGTACAATAGGGTTCATGTATTGAATATCTTCCTGACAAAGGTTTCATGTAAGCGTGTATCTTTAAAAAAATGGGCGACAAGAAAAATGAGTACTCATGATTGCGCGAAATTGTACCAATATAAAAGTGACTCATCCTCGAATATATATCCAAACTAGAAACCTAGTATAATATATCCAATTAAAACAAAAGTTCAATATAAGGTAAATTAATTTCAGAGTATAACTTCTCATTCATCTTAACTAAATTTGATAACTAAAACAATACAAAAATTAAAGAATAATGATTTTATATAACAAATAGAAACTTACTTACTTTTAAGATCTGTTGGTTCAAATTGTTATTCGACTCTTCAATTTTAACATGATTTAATTAGATTTAAGAATGGATAAGAAATAAAGGGAAAAAAAATGAAAGAAATAAGAGAGAAAAGATTACTTGTGAAAGGAAATTGAAAAAACGGACCCAAACCGAAGTGCAAAGTGCCCATGATACCATTTTTCTATTCTCTCTTTTATTAGTTTTAATATATTATTATATTAATTAAAAATTAATTATAATTAATTTTTAATTTTTTTCTTAACATCTTACAACGAACGTGAAATAGAAGAGATCTTCTAAGTGATATTTAATATCATTTTGTTATTCCAAATTGTAATCCAATTAAATGTTAGTCTCCAAAAATACCTTTAGAGAAAAAATAAGTGTTTTATCCGCAACTTTTATACCAAAATTTATATATATAATTCTATTATTTTTATACAATAATAATAATGTAGGATAGATTAGGTGAGTTGAACATTTAAGTCTGTTTATTTGCATAAGTGTATCGCACATGATTCACATTCTACAAATCCGTTGAGAATTAACAAACTATAAATATCTGAAAATCCTTGTTATTTGAGAATAGGTCTTTCACAGATGTTTTAGCATTATAAGATATTTAAATTTAAGATTAATAAGTTATAAATGTAAGCAATTCTGTTAGGTCTTACATGTACAAGTTTATCCTAACTCGTTTTTTAATCGTTATAAGATATTTATATTTAAGATTAACAAATTATAGTTATCCATAAATCCGTTGTTATTTGAGAATAGGTCTTACAGGATAAGTCAATCCTTACTTTTTTTAGCATTATAAGATATTTAAATTTAAAAATAATAAATTATAAATATCCACAACTAAGATACTTAAATCTAGGATTAACCAATTATAAATATCTGTAATCCGTTGTTATTTGAGAATAGGTCTTATAGAGATAAGTCTATCTTAACTCTTTTTTAGCATTATAAGATATTTAAATTTAAAAATAATAAATTAAAAAAATCCATAAACAAGATATTTAAATTTAAGATTAACTAATTATAAATATCTGCAATCCGTTGTTATTTGAGAATAGGTCTTATAAGATAAGTCTATCTTAACCCTTTTTTAGCATTATAAGATATTTAAATTCAAAATTAATGAATTATAAATATTTATAAATCCCCCATTAAGAATAGGTCTTATAGGGATAATTTCATTCCGACTATTTTTAAGAAAGACAAATAAGGGATAAGGAATGGATAAAAACACATTATCCGTCTTAATTTTACTCATTAAAAAAATTTATTTTGCATTATTTTTTTAAACATTGTTTATGCCTTTCTTTACAAGGTAAATATATATATTTTTTCCTTTTGTGGTATTTTTTTTTTCTAGAAATAGGATAATAGTGTTTGTATTTACGAATTCATGATTCTTGTTCTGGATGAAGCCAGAATTTTCCACACGAAAGTAACTTTAGTAACACTCCATTTGCATTCTCATTATCTATGATAATCACGATCACGAGACCCAAAATCACGCTTATTTAAAAAATAGTAAATAGACATCGTATTCTGTAGCCTTCGGAAAAGTGTTTACCTTCCACGTTTCAATCCTAGAAACCCTAAAAACTTTTTGTTTACCTTCTTCAACACCAACTTTAATATAATATAAAGTATTCCATCATCACAACAACATAGATTATTTTATTTTATAAATCACATAAAATAAGTTGTTTTTTAAGCCAAGAATTCAAAATCCAAAGTTAATCCTTATCAAAATCTAGTGTGCTATGTTGCCCCTTGTTTTCACCTTAAGTTTCAATGATTGCCACCATTTTCAATTAATCACATGACCTTTCATCTTATCACTTTAGATTTTGTAAGTACTAAAAGGAGACATCATTTTAGCATCAAGAAAAGTCAACATAGGACCTTTGAAGCTACGTTTATGTTCTTTTTCCCTTCGTTCTTCCGTCACTCTTGCATTTTAAACATTAATTATCGTATTAACTCCATCTAAACATTTAATTATATTGATTTATCATCTCAAAATCTTTGTGATACCATCTTATTAAAATACTCAATGTACCTAAAACAGAAGGTTAACAATTGCTTTTAATTAATAATAACACATAACTGAATTATAATCGACAATTACATCATAATAAATTAGAATTAAGAGAACAAGAGTTTGTTATTTGTTCATCAACAATTACGTCTTAATTAATGTAAAGAAGCGGTATCACTAAGTACACTTAATGAAAGCTATAACCGTCTACAAATGGATATTATTTGAATTTTTTTTAAATTAAAAAAATTATTCACATACGACAACTAATTAATTTTTTTTAAATTTTTTTATTTTTTAAATGCGTGTGTAAATATTTCCTTCATTACCAATTTATAATGTTCACGCATTTCGTTTTACAGACTTTTTGTATTTAATTTTCTGAAAAAAAAACACATCCAAACGAAAACACATTTTTTATCGGCAAATAAATTGTATCCAGAAAAAAAAAATGCAAACAGCATAACAAGATAACCGCCACTGGGTGGTGACTCACTACGCAGGCGCAGAAGGGGTTTAAGGACAGAAAAGTAATTTCGTCTGCTTCCTGAGGTCTATATAAAAGGTTGGTTGGAGTTTGAGATTACAGAGACTAAAATCGCGAGAGGACGAACGAAACGGAACACAAGAGAACAGCGCGCAGAGTGAGAGATACATAGTTGTTGGGAGACACCGAAACAGGATTTGGAACACGAAACACTTGTGACGAAATCGAATTGAGGTTACTGTTTTTGTCTGCTTGATGGTGTCGGTGAACCCAAACCCCGCCCAAGGCTTTTACTTCTTCGATCCCTCCAATATGACCCTTCCCGGCGTGAATTCTCTTCCTCCGCCACCGCCGCCGACTCAGACTCCAGTCGTTGCCCCCGCCGTGGAGGATCCAAATAAGAAGATCCGGAAACCCTACACGATTACCAAGTCCAGGGAGAGCTGGACCGAGCAGGAGCATGACAAATTTCTAGAAGCTCTCCAATTGTGAGTCCGTTTTTGTATTTTTATTTTTATTTTTCATGGAAATGAAATTCCTGGGATGTGAATTACGCTCTGGCAAAGAATTGGAGGATTGGTGATTCTTTTAGACTTTTTGGGAATTTGGCTGTTCTGGTGGTTTCTAGATGATTCGTTAATGGTGAATTGAGTTTTTTATTAGTTAAGTAGTTTATAAGGAATAGGTGGCTGTAGTGGGACTTGTTTGGGGTTGTGTTTTTGGTTCGTTTATTTAATTGGGGTTTTCGAAATTATTTACTTTTTTTTAATGATTTTAATGTTTCGTTGCTGCTACTTCGCTAATATGATCTGCTAATATGATTTGGGTTTTTAGTTTTGAGGAAGATGAGGTTTAAAAGGAACATTTTTTTAATTAAACTTATTTGTTTTTCTTCAGTAATTGTAAAATCGATCTTATTTGCTTAATTTCAACTCTGGTAGGGTGCGGAGTAGTTCATGTAGGGTGGGTTATCAGTATTATAGTGAGAAGGAATTTAAATCTTGCTACTTTTTGTCATTTTGTATTTAATCATATTGAAAACACCCATACTTGAACTAGTTCAGAAAACAAAGTGGTCTTAAGCCATTGCATTTATTGTTTCACAGGTTAACGGTTTATTTGCACCGTGTTTTGTTTAGACTTTTTCAACAATAGGTTGCCCCTTCCAATCAGGGACAAGTGGCAGAGTGATGATTCTGTAGTGGAATGTTTTTGGAGGGAAGCCAATATATTGTTAGAACAGTTTGTCAATACTTGGTGTATTGAATAAAGTTCTAGGGGAACACCTCATCTTAGTATGCCTAAACTTTTTTTTTCACATCTTCATTCAATTATCTACTTTGAACATACATCATTACATTTACATGTACACAGCTTTTTTATAGAATACAAATTCTTTAGAAGGTTTAGAATTGAAAGAATTAGGGTTTAGAAACTCCACAGTTCATTTAGAGAGAAGCATAGGCAAAGATCATAAAGCCATATGGTTGGTATTTTGCCATTTTGCAAGTGTGCATTGTGCTCACCAAGAAATGCAATTCCGTGTTTTCTGGTTAACATCACCTATGCACCTGAAGTAATAATGTTATTTTTTTTGTTTTGTTGATCCCATGCCAAAAGCGGTATATAGGATGGTTTATAAGTTATTTGTTTATTTTTGCTTATTTTATTCTGTATTTCTCATTCTTTTTCTTGACTAATTTCAGATTTGATCGGGACTGGAAAAAGATTGAAGCATTTGTTGGTTCAAAAACTGTTATCCAGGTAATTACTATAGAAGCCAAAGGAAAACAAAGAACAAGTTACTAGCGGATGCTAGCTGATTGAGTGTGTGTATTTAAAAGGAGTGAAACTTGACCTTCTCAACAATAAATTTGTTCAATTTCACATTATTCTTGGATTTTCTATTCAATACTGGCTATTTAGTGAAATTTTCAGTGTCTCAAAACTGAATATCATACTTGAATTGTAGATGAGTAAATGGAGACATGATCATTCCAAAAGACTGTCAATTGAAGCTCTGACCTGAGTTTGGATCTTCCCATTGCTTTTTATGCTCTTATATCTTCTCTAACTAGCAAGTCATTTTAATTCTTGTCAGATTTTGTTGCATCATAACTAAATGCAATTTATTATGTCTTTTTCTTCAAAATCTAAGGGTTGATGATGGGATTAAGGACATTAACTTGTAATTTGTTACTTTGGTGCATGTGTACTTAAGAAGAAAAGAAAGGACATAAAGTTATATAATCTTGTATTGTATAATGTTATGGTGTTTAGTTCATCAATTTTCTTGTAGCGAATCTCTGATATTTGTTACATGTTCCGTTAACTATCCTTTCTTCAATATTCTATGTAAATTCTATTTGGCAGATAAGGAGTCATGCACAGAAGTATTTTCTAAAAGTTCAGAAGAATGGAACAAGTGAACATGTTCCTCCTCCCCGACCAAAGAGAAAAGCTACTCACCCATACCCTCAAAAGGCTCCTAAAATCAGTTAGTATAACCAATGTCAACCATGTTTAATGTTCGCTGGTTTTTGTCTTGAATCTATTTTTAAATAACACGTTTTCTTTTTTTTGCAATTTATCAGCTCCTACTGTATCCCAAGTTATGGGCCCACTGCAACCTCCATCTGCTTTCATTGAACCTGCATATATTTATAGCTCGGATTCTTCATCTGTTCTTGGAACTCCAGTTACCAACATGCCTTTGTCGACTTGGAACTATAATGCTAAACCACCAGTCAATGTGCCACAAGTGACTAAAGGTTTTATTTGTCCTGAAATCTAATGTTTTGTTTTACATTTTTTTTTTGTTATTCAAATATGTATTTCATTGAGGAAGGCTCTGTTAACCTGGAAAGTTTTTTGGTTTGTTAGATGACATGGGCTTGACCGGAGTGGCACAAACTATTCCTCTTAACTGTTGCTATAGCAGTAGTAATGAGAACACCCCTCCAACTTGGCCAAGTAGCAAAAAGATGAATCAAGGTGGCCAGGGCAAGCCAATTAAAGGTTAGAATACTTTTTCTTTAACTTCAACTTCTGGAAGTGGGCACACAAAATATTTAACTGGAACTTATCATAAAACTTGGAGATTGTAGTTTTAGATAATGGGGCACTTCTTGAGTTTTTGATTGAACTAAAACAGAAAAAGAAGTCCTGAAGCTTGTACTTTCATTGTAACAAGATCATCTTTCTGAGATGATTGTTGTTTAGGTATTTGTCCGAACTCTAGTAGAGTTATTCATCTAGTTGTGGATTGATTTATAGGTATCATGTGAACTAATAAAAGAAATTGTGCATCAGCTTGTTATCTATTAGAATTAGAATAGACTTATTTCACTAAATCTAGAATATCATCACTGAACCTCAGCTTTGTTATGCTTTGATAAAGAAGTTGTCGAGATTTTTAAGGTCCAATCGTACTCAAAAGTTTTAGTAGTTTCGTAGCCAATTGTATAACTATGAGCAGGAGTAGTAGTGGAGAAAAGTGGGAGTTTGAAGTATTATTATTCTGTTATTTTTAGGTCAACCTTAATGGATAAGAAGCTGACCTATTTGAACGAGTTTCTCCATAACTCCTATTAGAATAGAAAAATAAGAAGAAAAACAGGAAATTACCTTTTTCTTAAGTTAAAATTAGCTTATAAGCAAGTTATAAATAAAAATTTAGAAAAGCTGTATGAGAGAGAAAACTTCTACAAATTTACTCATGCATAAACTAATTTTAGGTCAAACACAAATTATAAATAAAAATTTAGAGAAGCTATATAAAAGAAGAGAACTTCTACAAATTAGCTCGTGCATAAGCTAATTTTAGCTATGGAAAATTTGATTTCAAATTTTCTTTTTTTTTTTTCCTAGAAGAGGTTATGGAAAACTTCGTCCAAATAAGCTTTAAATGTACCTAAGATCAAGAAGAAAAATTAATTAAGCTGCACAAGGAATGTCATGGCGTTCCTTAAAGCTTTTAGTTCAAGGAATTAAAAATTATGCTAACATAACACATTGCTTGAACTTTGCATTTGTTTATCTTCAATCATGTTCAAGTAGAGCCAGAGACCCTTAGAATCAGTTCAAAAGCATGAAAGTGACTTGATTATACATAGAGCTCTAGAGCTGCTATATTGAGGGGACAGTAGGAGTGATAGTAAAATTGTTATTTTTTGTCCCTGTACCACTCCTACCCAAAGATTTGAAGCTGGGCCTGGGCCCTTAATTCAACGTATGCATTTTCATATGTTGTTGGGGCTTCAAGAAACAAGTAGGGCTGGGCTAGAGTAGGTATATTATATCCACCACATCTGGACCTTTTGACAATGAATAATATGCATTTTTATCCTTTCAGAATATAATTTCTGAAGTGAGTAGTGTGTATAAACAACTGTAATTTTTTCCAATTTTCACAACAATAGAAATATTTATGAACAGTATTAATGTTATTAAGTTTGTTAGGTTTTGCTATGCTATATGTCCGCTGTTACGAGTGTTTAGCATTGTTTCACTCCTATGTTCATGATACATGCACTTGTTGATAAGTTTGACTTGTGTATGCAGTAATGCCAGATTTTGCTCAAGTCTACAGCTTCATTGGCAATGTCTTTGATCCAAATTCGACTAATCACCTTCAGAAACTAAGACAGATGGACCCAATAAATGTAGAAACGGTAATTAATAATTTTCTTTTCCTCTTTATCGTGGGGGGATGTAAAGGTCTAGAATTTTGGGTTCATGGTCGTAGTTTGTGTGCCTGAGTATTTTATATTGTTCTGTTTTGCAGGTATTGCTGTTGATGAGAAATCTCTCGGTCAATTTAATGAGTCCAGAGTTTGAGGACCATGTAAGTTTGTTTCCAACAGTTAGCATTTTTTAGTTATTGACCCCATCACGTTAGCTAGATGCCAAAGTCATCTTTTAATTCTTGTTGCTTGCTTTTATTATGCTACTTAAACAAGATGTGAGTTTATGTAAATTGCTTTCAAATGGGGGGATTATTTTAAGCGAGTAAATAAATTGATATCACTATGTTGATATTTTGTTGCCGGAATCCTCAATAAGCCCCTAGGTCTGTGATGATTATAGTTTTGGCTCTATCACTGCACGTTTGTTGTTTAGCAGTGTGGGTGATTTTAAAATTGAATTTATTTTCTGGAGCATGATATGTTTAGACGAGCTACTCCTAAAGGATTTTTGGGAGAGGAAAAGAAAGAATAAATAAATTAAATTAACTTTTCCATAAATCAAAATTAATTTATTCAGAAGTTAAAAATAAAATTTTGAGGAAGTGTTATACAAGACAATTTCTGCTAATTAGTTTATATATAATCTAAATTTAACTTATGGATAAGTTAATTTCATCTTTAGTCTTTTTTTTCCTTAGAAGTCTTCATGAAAAAACCCGTCCTAATAGATTCGATAGAATATATAAAATCAATGATGACACTCATTGCAGATGACTATTTTCACACACGTATGAAGTTTAGAAAAGCTATTTTATGCATTTATTTATTTTGAATTGCATGCACGGATATTCTGCCGCATCATATTCTTATTCTGTTTGTTCCGAATTCACAGACATGCAAATGCAAGTGTTGTCTTATTATTATTCTGCTTGACAAAGTCCTAGTCCTAGCTTCATTTATTTTATTTTACTTTCCATAACATGCACTTCTTCATGGTCT
>Ga0214544_1005706_pt1 | contig 23825 bp, 14 predicted proteins | sample CNSS3metaG_FD_160074 | JGI IMG/M metagenome (GOLD analysis project Ga0214544, IMG submission 160074) | Root nodule microbial communities from cowpea collected in UCLA plant growth center, Los Angeles, California, USA - CNSS3 | ecosystem: Host-associated > Plants > Roots > Nodule | place: USA... | reverse complement strand
CTTTCACCTTCCATTGCTTGCAAGTGCCTTCCAACTTGCTTCCATTCCTTCATCCATTTCCGCTGCCCATGGAGCTCTTCATGCACCTTTGGAGCTCCACCATAATGGTATCAAGAGCCATCAAACCTTTGGAGCTTCACAGCAATCAATCTTCTTATACTCTAATCCCAATTTTGAAACTAATCTTTTTGGCTTCATAATAATTCTTTGGCAAAGAATTAATTGGTGGTGTTAGATATAAATAGATTTTTGCCATATTGTCTAATGCTTGGTTGGGAATGTTCCAATTAGATTTGCAAGCTAAAAGTCTAACGCATATTGACAATTTCGACTTTGTTACCCCTTCAAATACAGGTTGATTTGCCTCTGCCAATAAGTTGTAAAACCTCTGAGTGGCTTCATTTGGAGGCTCTTCTAAACGACTATTGTCTTGTTGTTCAAATGAAGCATGTCGATTAAGAGCATCATTTACCATTTCTTGCATATACATAAATTAATGCATCTTAGAGGTGTGTGCAACAGTACTTCAACTATGAAGGCAATTTTCTTGTGCTGTCAAATCAACAGAGGGCATTTCTTCACCATGAAATGTCCAAATCTTGTAATTTGGCATGAATCCTTTTTGGTATAGATGAACTTTAACCACCTCGTCTTTCAAAATTTTAGTGCATTGGCACTTTAAGCATGGGCATCTAATCCCTTCATCAAGAGCATAAATATTTATATTACTGAGCCATCCGAACAAAGTCTTCAACTCCTATGAGAAAAGTTTCCTTCAAACCACTTCTTCCACAATAACAACGGTCAAAGATCCAACCACGGTGGATGGGAACTTCGGCCATGTCTTAGGGCAAGCCAAAGGAGGAAAATGTTATGTTACACTATGCTAGTGCAACAAAGTACAATTATCAAACATGGGACTTAAGTAATAAACCTGTAGAAAGCAAATATAGAGGGTGCACGAATTATTTCTTCATTCTAGCACACCTCTAGTTTACTTGATTTCAATTTTTGCACCAATTTTATAGTATTATTTCAGTCCAATAGCAATTTACATATACAAATCATGATTAAGGTACCAATTATATAAAGCATTTGGATGGAAAATTCGACTATGTCCTAGGACAAATCAAAGGAGGAAAATGTTATGTTACACTACATAAGTGTAACAAAGGACAATTATCAAACATTGGACTTAAGTAATAAACCTATTACTACTTAAGCCCATGCATGTAGAAGGCATTTGATTTCAAGGTAGTTTACTTGATTTCAAGGTAGCACTTATATAAAGAAATTGGTATTTGCTATAATCATGCTTCAATCATATATATTCAAACAAAAAAAGACCAATTACAATGAAAGCTACATACCAAAAACACCAGAGAAGGGTTGAGGTTGAGTTAAAGAAGAAGGAAATACAAAAAAAGAAAGTCAATGTACCTGCAAAACAAGAAGCCATTTAGAACGATGACTAAACTTTGACTTTTTTATTTTAACCTTAAATGCAAGTGCAAACTGATGGAGAATGTTTAGGGTGCTTTAATACACGTATTCTAATTAACAAAAGAAAGATGGACAAAAGATCACAACTTAAAATTAATAAGGTAATTCGGTTTTGCCTAGTCAAAACCCAAAAACTAAACTAGAAATTTTCCAAAATAAGCCAAGACTACCAAATTAGAAAAGGAATTTTTAAGCAATGATGCAAACACAATCTAATTAGTATAAGAATGATGAAAACTAAGATCCAAGTGAGGAATAACATGGAAAACAAAAATTCATATGTGGAGGCTAACTTGTGTGACTTAGTTTATGCATAAGTAGTCTACACTCACAACTTAGTTAATGTTTTTCTCATTGAATTAGAGTGACTAACTTTGTTGCTTACTTTGATGCAGAAACAGTGAACCCAGGGCAGAAAAGCCAGGTGAAACAGTGGCCAAAATAAGCATTAAATTGGGTGAAAAGTTGCTAAGTTGATCGTGAGTTAACTTTTTGCATTTTTGCTTTAATATGATATCTGTAAAAACTTGTAAAAATAGCACCAAGAACCTACTCAACAAACTTAAAATGACAAAAGGAACCTAAGAAATAACTCAAAACTGAAATCCTACCTAAAACTCAAACTTTAACTACCTAAAACCTCTAAAAACACACTAAAACTAGGCTAAAAACTATGGTTATGCCAAATCATAGGTAGAAGTGGATAGAAACTACCTAGACAAGGTTAAAATGACTTAAGAAAACTTAATCCTAACTCACAAACTGTCTCCTAAAAGATTTACACAAAATCACTACCTAAAACCAAGACTAGTCTACTAAATTAAGTCTTTTCTATGTGCATGTACTAACCTAACCTATGCAACTTTAATATAAGTATCCACACAACTTTTGTAATACCAAAATATGACTACAAAACAACTCACACAACTAAAAATAACAACAAGTTAAAATATAAACCTTTAAGACCTAAATTACCACTAAACTATGTTAAAATTGTGAAAATTTAGAAATTGAGTAGACTAGTGCATATAACTTATAAAACTACTTTGACAAGTTCTAATTAAAAAAAGAAAGGTGGAGAAAAGATCACAACTCATAATTAACAAGCCAATTCGAGTTTGCCTAGTTAAAACCCAAAAAATGAACTAGAAATTGGCCAAAATGAGCTAAGACTACCAAATTAGCAAAGGAAATGTTAACCAATGATGCAAACACAATCTAATTAGTATAAGAATGATGAAAACTAAGTTCAAAGTGAGGAATAACATGGAAAACAAAAATTCATTTGTGAAGGCTAACTTGTGTGACTTAGTTTATGCATAGCTAGTCTAGACTCAAAAGGCCACAATTGTTTTCTACCACAATAAGATGATAAAGGCTGCCACAAAATTTACACTGCACCAATTAAGCAATTAGTGGTGTTGCTGCCACCGTTCCACAAGCAGTATTATGAAATTAGCATTCTAATTTAAGGATAAAATATTGCACAATTCTACAATTAGGATTTAGCCCCCATCTATTGGACTTGACACAACGACCAAATAATATGTGTTAATTTTCTCCAAACACTATACTTTAAAGATGCACAATTACAAACATAGGAAATGGCAACATAATTTAATTTGCAGCAGCATGCATACCACAATCACATATTAATGATACTACAATCAAAGCATGATACTCTGGACAAAATTAAGCTTCAAATCACAACAGCAACATGTCTTATCACATTCAATTTAGATGCACTGTAGTAGGAAGAAAAATTAAAGGAAAACGGGTGTTACCTCCACGACAATCCAGCGGCACCAAAGCCAGTACGTTCGCCCCACGGCCAGAGCACCTCAACAGTCGGAGCGCCTCGACGGCCGGAGCGCCTCGACGGCCGGAGCGCCTCGACGGCCGGAGCGCCTCGATAGCCGGAGCGCCTCAACTGCCGGAGCAGCACCAAACATAACACCCTTCTTCCACAGCAACCCCTTCTTCGCAAAAACCCCTCCACTCACGTGGAAGCCCAATTTGAATTCCTTTTGCCACAAAAGTGGAAGCAACTATCAGGACAAAAATGATTGGTAAGGATGAATTAAAAGGTTGGATGATTACTCGAACATCAAAACCCCTTACCCTACTTCTCTATCGACGTCAGAACGGATCCGAACGGGAAGTTGAACTCAGTCCAGCGACAGCATTACCAGAAGGAGGTCGTCACAGCAGCGATTGGGAGTGGCACGGTAGCGACAACAACAGTGGGCGACAATAGTAGAGGCAACTTCGGTGATGTGTTTGAGGAGAACTGACGAGTTTTGCAATGGGGGAATGTGTTTAATCTGATTTTTTTAAGTTTAATCTACGAATTTACCGACAGATGAATCCGTCGGTCAACCGTTGGCAATTGTTTGGCCACCTTACAGACGGATAAATCTGTCGCCAAATGTCCCTTGTGGTATTACCGACAGATTAATTCGTCGCCAAATGTCTCTTGTGTTATTACCGACGAAAATATCCATCGATATTTTTCTTGCTTGAGATCCGTCGGTAAATTATACTTATTGACGGTTTTTAATCTATCGGTATTAGTCCGTCGGTAATTAGTAGATATCTTGTAGTGCTAAAATGGGCTATGGGGTGCCCTTCTTGCAGGAGCACAGCCCCAATACCCACAATGCATCACATTCAATTTCAAAAGTTTTAGAAAAGTTAGGAAGGGCTAGGAGGGGCATTAAGATGAAAAATAAAGAAAGAGACATAGAAGAAGGATCCTCCCCTTTAGTCATGCTTCTAGTAATTTTCCTTGGAGGAGTCTCTATGGTTCTTTGAGTGGTCAATCCTTCATCAGAGGCACAACAATGAAAACCAACATTGGGGGTTCTAAAAGGAAACCTTTTTTCTCTCAAATGGTCGGAGAAGGTGAACATGAGTATAAAAAAATAATGTCTCCACTACTTCCGTTGGGGCAACCCCACCGCTTTCGAAAACCCATTATATAAGAACAAAATCTAAAGTGAACCACTTGAGTGGTGGAACCACTTCGCTCGCCTTCTTTGTTTTTCTCATGCACACGTGCCCATCATTTTCTCCACCCCAACACGCAACTTCACAGGCCACATCATACAACTTAAAATTATTCAAATGTTAAAATGAAAATGCCACGTTAAGCTGACACTTAGGCGAGTTAAAAAGGGATAAGAATTGTCGGGTTGAACTATCATTATCCTTTTCATTAATGTCCCATCATCTAACTAAAAGGGTGGGAACGTAAACCGTACAATGTGTCCCCTGCTTTCTACAAAATTTAACTTATTATTTTTCCTTTCAACAAAATAGTCGCGATTCACACAAGACAATCACCATGAAGTTTTTAAAATTAATATTAGAAAACTTAATATATAATTATATGTCTACCCTCTTTTAATCTTAGTATTTTTATATTCTTCCCACCATCTTTTTTATCATTTTGTTCTATTTTACTTTCTATTTGTCTTCTTTTTACTCCTATATGTCTGAATCACCAACTAATACATTCAAAATTCCTAAATAATTGACAATTGAGAGTAAAATAGTTTATAAATGTCTTTCTTTATTTAAACAATAAAAATGAATATGAAAATTTCAAATTTTAAATTTCTAAATTTTACTCTTTAAAAACTAATATATTAAAGTAGATTTTTTTTCAACAAGGTTTCATTTGAGTCACCCTGATATGTCTCGAGTGTAGGACCAAAGTCAAATAGTCAAAATAACTACAAGTAAAACTTTTTACTGCACCGATGAAAATAAAGAAACTAGATTTCATAATAAAGAAACTACATAGTTGACTCGATCTGATCTTGACTTTGCTCAACTCAACTAAATTTGGATTTGACCTATTTTGACTTGACATGGATTGTGTTGATTTGGTTCAACTTAATTTGACTTGGTCTCATAATGACTCAACCTAACTTGCACTCAAACTTAGTCAATCTGATTTGGACTCGAGATAATTCAACCTGACATTGAGTTGATTCAACTTGACTCAATTTACGTGAACTTAGTCCTTGTTAACTTTGTCTGACATGGAGTTAACCTAACTTAGCTTGATATGGGTCAACCAAGTTTGGATTAATGTGGGTCTAACTTAATTTTTGTCTAATCCAATGTGGCCCAACCTAATCAACTTGACATGGTTTTGACCCAACCTACTTTTTTTGCATATTAACTAATCTATCTAGATTGACTTGAGTTCAATCTGATTTAACCTTTTGGTTTGGTCCAACCTAAATTGATTTGACATAATATAGTTTGATTCTGATATAACCTAACTCGACTTATGTTAGACAAGTCTAACTAAACCTTGCATGACTTGAGTGCAATTCAACTTGACCTTGCCTTGTATAAATTGAACCCAACCTATGCTAAAACTAAAACAAACCTAACCTCACCTAAAACTTCATAATTTAAACTAACTTAAAATCTTCTTAATTTTAGATATTCAAAATTTAAAAGTTTATTTAGTCTATATCCAAATCTAATTAAATTTGATATAAATTTAATTTTACAATAAATTCATTAAAATATATTAAAAATAATACAGATTTAAATAACTAATAATTGAATTTGAAGAATTGATTTTTTTTTTCTTTCTTGCAGCTTAGTCCTAATTCATAATATTAACCCTCTAGGCAAACGAGAGACTCATACTAATACATAAATATGTAATTATAGTATTTGCCACGGAACGATGCAGAAAAGACATACTGAAACGCTTGGTTTTTTATTTATTTATTTATTGTAGAATGATAATATTTAAAAGATAAATATAATTAAAAAAAAATACATCAGAAATGATCCCAGGTTTGTGTGCATGCAACTGGTCTCATAAAACAGGGAGTAATAATAAGAAACAGCATTTCCCACTAAAAAAGAGCTGAAAAGCAAAGCTTTCAAATTGGCATCAATGGCCACCAACAGCTCCACTCCACGCCGCCGCCCTCAGTACTTCCCCCACCACATTCCAAACCCCTCCTACGTCCGCATCCTGGATACCACCCTCCGCGACGGAGAGCAGTCGCCCGGCGCCACTATGACCTCTCAGGAGAAGCTTCGCATCGCTCGGCAGCTGGCTCAACTGGGCGTCGACGTCATTCAGCCGGGCTTTCCCTCTGCCTCTCAGGACGACTTCATGGCCGTCAAAATCATCGCTCAGGAGGTCGGCAACACCGTCGATCACGACGGACACGTTCCCGTCATTGCGGCCTTCTGCAGGTACCACTATTAAAATTATATTTAACTATGAATTTCGAAATATTATATATAAATTTATTAATAATAAAAAAATATTAATTATATAATAGGTTTTCATAAATTTTATTAAATATAATAATTTAAAAAATAAATTCTTCATATTTACTTCTTAAAAGAATGAAAAAGTAAGTTAAAATTTAATTCTCCAACATCGAATTCTGATCTAACTGTTTTTTTATGATGTATAAAAATAAAGGTTAGAATTCACTTTTCAACCAAATTTTGATTATGAACAATAAATACTATTATTTAATTAATAAATTGTATTTAAAATCATATTACATTGATAAAAATTTCAGCAAATTCTGATTGTGAAAAAGAAAAATACTATTTGAATAAATGTTATAAATAATATGCCATGTAAAAACTTTTATCCAAAACCAAAATACTTTAGAAGAAAATTATAAAAAATTTACGTGTCATTCCAGATTCGTTCTCTCAAATAAAAGCTAAGCATTTACCATAAATATAAAAATTTATAGAAAAACATCCTTGTAATTTATTATTTATTACAAATGAAGAAAACTGACGATAGAAAAATTATTAAAGTAAAATAAAAAAAATGAAATATAAATTTATAATTATATATATTTTATTGATGAAATCATAAACAAAAGTATTTAGTCATATTTGATCACATAAACAATTGTAGGACACTAAGAAAATATTAGAAAAAATAAAACCACGGGTACAACTAATGTGGTATGAACTGAATGTCCCATTCTTCTCATATTTTTTTTCATTGTGGATTGATCAATCATACATTAGCAAAAGCCAAAAGTAATTTTACTGATGTACTTCTTTGACAATTGAACCAAATTAACTTTAAAGTCCGTAAAAGGTCGAAGTTAAAAACATTATTTTAATGTAAATTTTACACAGAATAAACTTACATATATAAGCAACTCCCAATATTTTATAAACAACACTATCAGAAATTAAATCAAAACATGACAACTTTCAGATCAAGATCTTACATACAATAACTGAGTTTTTTTTCTTTCTTATATATACACACTTATCTTACTCTTTTCTATGCAACTTAGAATATCCAACTAACACTTTTATAAGAACTATAATTAGAAAATTCAGATAATTAAAAGTAGTTTAATTTTATCGGGTTAACTCAAAATTAAGCTGGTATGAAGCATTGTCCTATTATTATGGATGAAAGTGAGTTGGGATGGCATGCGCAACATTTATCTATTATTTGTTCTGTCTAAAAAAAATTCTTTATTATTTATAAATTGAGTAGTGCTTACACACAAGAATATTAATATAAATAAAAATTATTTTTCTTAAAAATAAAATTTAAATATGTTGCGTTAAAATATAAATTTAAAAAAAGAAATGAATTAAAAAATAAGATGAACTTCATATGTTTAAATAAAGAAAAAATTATTAAATATTCAGGATATCATAATACTGGTATCTGTCTCATCAACAAATAGATATTATTAGATAGTTTTATCTTCTGCTTTGCTATTTATTGAGAATATTGATTTACTATCCGTTATTTAACAAAGTTTTTGTTATTCCTACCCTATACATGTTAATGAATTAAGGTGAATTATTTTTACATGCTTTTTCGTGGAATTTAAAGATGGTGTTAAATTAGAGTTCAGATTTTCTACTGTTGAACATTAAAAATATATTATATTAATACTTTAAATATTTTTTTAATATATTTTAAAATGTAAAAATTAATAATAATTAATATATTATAGAGATACAGTAAAAGATAAGAGAAAAAAAACTGGATCGAGAAGCCAAATTGGTTAAATTGGTATGTAGGTGCGTTCGGGAAGACATTGGCGTTGCATGGGAGGCTGTGAAACACGCGCAGAGGCCTCGCATTTGTACTTCCATTGCGACCAGTGACATTCACATTAAGCACAAGTTGCGAAAGTGTAAGAAGGAGGTTATTCAGATAGCTAGGGATATGGTCGCCTTTGCACGGAGTTTGGGTTGCAATGATATTCAGTTCGGTGCTGAAGATGCTACCAGGTAACTTTTTAATCTTTTTCACTCTTGGTGTAAACTTTTTAATCTTTAACATTCGTAATAATTTCTTTAGGTTTCAGAAAAGAAAAGTTGTTATAAAGTTTTTTTTAAAAAAAAAAAATGAATGTATTTTGTGTGACAGAAAACATAGAGTTTTATATTTTGTAAGGAAGTTGAGAATTCCCATCGGTTTTCATCTCTTAATTTTCACTTCTGTTTTATGTTTTCATTATCTTAAGTTTCACTTCTATTTTACTCTAACGTTAGAGTAAACTTATCCCATTTGAGCATTGCTCCTTTAAATAGACAAACTTGGTTTCTTGAGGATTTTCACCTCACTTGAGAGATAAGAACTTTATAAGAGACAGAGTATGTGATTTCTTTATCGCTCAAGTACTCAATAGTGCAGTGAAGTCCTTACACTACATTATTTTAAGTCTTGGCTACAGTTAAAAAACGTTATTCTATGAGGTCATAGTCTAACAAGCATTTTAGACTACGATTTCCAATCGCAATCTATCATTCATCATAGAATACAATTCATATAAAGAACCATATCCTATTCATATTCAAGTAGGCTATAGTTTCCTCAAACACACAATTTATAAAATTTCAAATATAATGTAACATTCAAATAGGCTATTGTTATTTTGTGTATCCGTAGTTTGTTGGAATACTAATAGACTACAATTTTTGAACGTAATCATAGCCTATTATCATTCAAAAATCTTAAACTTATATAGACTACTGCTTTTGAATAAACCACTAGCCTACGTATAACTATTGGTTACGGTTCATGTAAAAACCATAGCCTACAATGATGTATAGGCTACAATTTTGCACTTAACCATAGTTAATGAGTTTTTTCTTTAATATTTTGTTTGGTTTTAGTTTCTTTGCGCATAATTGAGAAACTTGAATAGAAAGAACACAAACAGAAGCAAAAAAAAAAAATCTAGAAACACACCGACATTTAGAAATGTCCAAAATAGTAAAAAATAAATATTGAAATTATCAAGAATGTGTATTTACATAGAAAAAGATAATTACAAGTTATCCACTACTAAAAAAAATCATATTTTATACTAATTTTGTTTTAAAACAAATTTTGTATGGAATATTTACAAATTTTGTTGTGAAAAAGAATTTACAAAAATTGCTACCAATTTTTTTGCAAAATATTTTGTATAAAATACTTTTCGCAACAAATTTTGTAAGAAATACTTACAAATTTTATAATTTTTGTAGGAAATAATTATCCACGAAGGAATTACGTATCAATTAAGATTCTTAGAAAAAATGACAGAAAAAAGTATTTTCTTGCAAATTTCTTTAACAAATTTATAAGAAAAATCTCATGTAATGTGAAAATTTCTAGTAGTGATCTAGCCTAAATTGTTCTACAAATTTATAAGATATTTTTCACAAATATTCCTTACATAACGAATGCAATGGTTGGGAATTGTCGAAATGTTAGACAAAATAGAATTAATTCAATTAGTACAGAAAAAGGACAAAGATTCTTTTGTACCGTAAATTAAGTAGATCATTACCTCATTTCAACCTCTTTGAATAACAACATCAACAATGGTTGTTATCTATGGCATAACATATATATCCACATTCATATGAGCCCATTTATAAAAAGAAGAAAACAATTATAATTGAAAAAAAAAAAAAAATAACATTAAAGGACAATAATACTAACTTTTTTTATCTTGCAGTTGATATGCCTTTCAACATCTTATATATGGTGAATGCACTATAAAAAAAATAATAAAGACACCAATTAGTGATGGGAGGCTCCTCCTATGACTCAAGCAAGTTGAATTTGTGGAAACTTAATATTATGATTTAATTGTGACATTTTACATAGTTCATATACAAAAAGAAAAAAAAAATGTTATTCATGAACTAAATTGACATTTTATTAAATAAATTGATATCAATTCTTAGACTATATATGACTTTCTTTTTTATCGACAAAGAATAAACTTAATTAAAAAGAGTATTTGAAGGGTACTCTAATCCTTATACAAAAAGCATTGTTATACACATTTCTAGTTTAAGCATCCTATCTCCACCAAAACAAAAGATTCCACCTAAATCAAAACCACATGAACCACCATTGTGATTCACCAACAAAGAGTAAAAGCGGTATGTATGCCTCCTTAAGTATACGTATGGCATATTCCTGCGTGACCAGCACAAGTCCAATCCTTTTGCTTCATACCTATACCCTTTATGCAGCGTCAGTTTATAAAATACAAAAAAGACAATAGCCAATCACTATCTAACTCTGTCAAAATTATATATCTATATAATATCAAAGTGTAAACAATTGGACCTTCATGAAAAGGTTGTTTGACCATTAGCAACATTCCAATTTTAAAGGCTCCGACGTTCCGAGCAGCTCCTTGGTTTAGCTGCAACAGTCCCTCATTCACACTGCTCTACACTCCTCCAATGCAATAAACATATCAGCCACATCTTCATCTCATCCCCATGTGTATTCCGAACAACAATTTGGTATGTTTGATATATTCCATTATGAATGTTTTGCTGCCCATAGTCCATGCAAACATGAAGAACAGTAATTCCTTGGTGTTTAAGTCGCTGCAAAAAGAAAAAGAACACTCTTCTACATGCTTCATTCCTGCAAAATACAAAGAATTACTCTCTCCAACTCTCCTCATTCCAATAAATAGCAACAACCCCTTATTGTCTACCCTAATGTATGACTGTATTAAAGAGAATTTCAATGTCACAAAACATTTTACACCTTCTAATGAGCTATATAGGTGTTGCAAAGCATTTGTTTCGCCATCACAAGATATCACCCTCACCTTACCACCACTTAAACATTGTTGAGCTAATTGTCTTATTAGTCCTTTCTCTAACCATATATCTTCCTACTTCCCTTTCCTTATATCGTGTACTATTTTGAACTTTTGTATGTATACCCATATTTCTTATTTCTTAGGATTAAAACCAATTTATTTTCATAAATATTTTAAGTATGTGATTGGGCTCAAACACCAATCTGAATATATAAATTACAATTTTGAATACTTGTTAATTATCAACCCCCATGTTTTTAGTTGTACCATTGTAAATATTTTTTTAGCATCTACCGTTTCATCTCTAAAGATAATATTATTTCTATGATTTCAAATTATTTAAACTATTATCATTTACATGCATTTTCAAACACCATTTTGTTTACCGTTCAACTTTGGAAGGTAGGGGATACAAGTGTTCTACATAATATAAGTTCCCATATCATTTGAAATCGAACAAAATTTAAAATTTAGCCTCTAAATCTAATATGGGAACTTATATTATGTAGAGGATGTTTTGTTGTAAGTATTTTGCATTGATGAATGTGTTATTTTTGTATGAGAACAGATCTGAAAGAGAGTTTCTATATGAAATTCTTGGAGTAGTGATTGAAGCTGGAGCAACAACTGTGAACATAGCTGACACTGTAGGCATATTAATGCCATTCGAGTTAGGAAAACTGATAACTGATATAAAAGCCAATACACCAGGAATCGCAAATGTTATTATTTCCACTCACTGTCATAATGATCTTGGTCTTGCTACTGCTAACACCATAGAGGTATATATTCTTTTCTAACAAAATTTTTAATATTCCTGCACAATCATGTTTTCGCATATTAAAAATTTATAGATAAATAGTTAATTCACCACAAAAACTATTTTAGTTTTAATGTAAAAAATATATAATCTTAATACAAAAATTTTGTTCTTGATTGTGTTAATTTTTGTTTGAATTTCGTTAATAATCAATGTAATTGAAATGTATGTTCTCTTGATAACTGTTATACGTGTTTATTAAAGAAAAAATTAATATTAATATGAAATATTTATTTTTTAAATTAATTATATATTAAATATGCCTAATAACTATTAAAGACCAAACAAATGCTTAATTAACTTAATTATTAATAAAATTGAAATAAAATTAACATATTTTTGTACTAAAATTGTAATTTTTTATTATACTAAAAGTGAAATATATCTATATAAACTGAGATTTGTCCAAAACTTATTAAACAAAATATAAACATGGAGGGCAAATAAAACCCATGTAAAAAAATTTTATATTTAGGAAAAAAATTTGAAAGAGAAAAACAAAAAATGATTTCTTTTATCAATGTTGAAATGAACTCATAAAAAATTTACATCATATTTTTAATTTTTTTATCCTTTTAGCTTTCGAGTAATTTATAAATAAACTCACATTTAAAAAAAAAAAAACTTGTAAAGTTTATTTAATCAATTAAACGAAATTGCAACTTTTAAATATTGAAAACTATTTTCAGGGTGCTCGTGCAGGTGCTAGACAATTAGAAGTAACAGTAAATGGAATTGGTGAAAGGGCTGGCAATGCATCATTAGAAGAGGTGAGTGTCGATATTTTATTATGTAAAGAAATGAATAATTCAATATTTTTCCTGTTGCTTTATTTCTCAATACATTTTCTTAATTATTAATTAAAATAATTGCTGTTAAATACTTTTTTTTTTGTTTTTTCAAGACATTGAATATATTTAATTTTTCAAATAATATCTTTAATTAGTTTGTAAGTGGATTTGGAAAAGGATAAATAGGCTAATATAACATATGGCTCATATATAATTGATGATAGTTATCTCTTTGCACAAATGAAGAGATTTTTGGGTACTACTTCTTAGAGTTTATAGCTTCTTACTTTCTTTCAAATAGGGTTTCAAATGAACTCTTTTCTTAAAATTTCATGCTTATATTTATTATTGTCTCTCCATTTGTCCTATTATCAATTTATTTACAATGTTATTTTTTTGGTTTTTGTTAGTGTTTAAGCTTTCATTCTAATTTTTTATAAAAAGGTTAAACTAACTATTTCTTTTTTAATTAAAAAAACCTTAAAGAAGTTGATAAACTTACCTATCTAAAGTCTAAATCAAGAAAGAAAATGTTCAATTGAAAGAGAAGCAAATCATCAAAACAATCCGCAATCTTTTTAAATGATGAAATCACTTTCAACACAAAAACTCTAATGTTTTTATGTTCTGTTTTATCTTTATTGTTGGCTGGTAAGGTATATAATACTTATTTTAATTGTCTACAACCATAGTTTGAGAGTTTGAGTTTGTTATATATAAATATTTTTAAAAAAAGTAGGATACCTCTAATACTCTACTATAAATGTTAAAAAAAAAACACAAAACTCTCATAACTTTTCAAAAAAAAAAAAAAAGCTAAAAAATGGCTAGAATTATCATAAGAGTTATGTTAAGACTACTCAAAACAGTTAATCACTACAAGCAAGTTACCCAAAGATAAAAGTCACAAATTTGTATGATTCAATTTGGTCAAGTACATAAGAACTAAAAAAGAGCGTGTTTTCAATATTTTTGGGGAAGGGATCTTTGAAATTTTTGTTTCCGATAACTAAACTACTTTATTTTCACCTTTCTTTTGTTGTTTTTTTTTTCTCTAAAACATTTCAGTCAATGCATTTCTTTTTTATCCCTTATTAAAAAGAGCATTTAATATAAAACTATGAGCTTAAGATCAATTTGAATTTACAAGCAAACGATATATTCTTTTTATAAGCAATATCTAATATATAAATAAAAGAATGAGAACTCACATATAATACCAGTAAAAATAAATGAGATGAAAAAACGATATAAAATATATAAAAAGTATCTTTAGTTCTTTAAGAATCTATAATGTAATAAAGAAGAACCTCAGAATGCGTGTAAACTTATCAATCTCAAAACAATAAAAACAATCTCAAAAATATACCGTGTGCAGAAAAATACCAAAATGAGATATTGAGAAAAAAATGAATCTCTTATAATTAATAAAAGCAGGTGTTATAGTTATGCCAACCTAATACCATTAAAAACTTATTATTTCATTACAAAATCTGCTTTTAATTCAAATTATATATAAAAATTAAAAATTAAAGATTAAATAGAGTAAGGATGTTACACGGAGAATTAAGAGAATTACTTATATATTTTTTAAGAACAATATTTTTTATATAAAGAAGTTGATTTACATAAAATAATATAAAAAAAGGTAATTTCTTTTGTTGTCCAAGTGAAGATGATGAGCAAATATAATATATTAATTTGTTCTACTAATAGAAAACAAAGGTATGTCGATATTATTGGATTTATTACGTTACAATATATAATTATTATATTGATAAATATTTGTCTTTTAATTCTGTATCATTGAGTGGCTTAATTACATTTTGAGTGATTTATATATTTATGTATTCTTAAAATTGAGTTTTTATGATATCTTTTTGTTTTATGTAGTGTCTAAAAGTTTTTTATTTTATTTTATTCAACTATTCTAACATTTGGTAATTTTGTCAACAACATGATGTGACTCACTCATTAATCAATTCTCTCATTCTCTTATATCTCTTCCAATTTGTTGTTCAACTTACTTTTGGATAGGAAATAAATGAGTTGCTTGACAAATTGAAAAATATTAAAAAGAAAAGAACAAATGAATTAATGGGTAAGTCAGAAACAACAAAAGTAAAGATCATTAAGTTATTTCCAAAATCATACAATAGACTATTTGAATAAATTCAGACATATAATAGAATTTTTTTTTTTGTAAATAAAGACTTAATTAAAAAATATATGAATTTATAAAATACTTAAAACTTAATTAATTTTTAAAATTGAACACTTGTTAATTCCAACTTTTATAATGGTTATATATATATAGGAGTAATTGATATTTAATAAAAATTTAATAATTAATTTTTCCTTAGTCTTGTACAAAATTACGTTATTAATTTTTTGAATGTATTAGGTTGTGATGGCCTTGGCATGCAAGGGAGATCATGTCTTAAATGGTCTGTATACAAGAATCAATACACGAAGCATATTGGAGACAAGCAAAATGGTTTTATTTATTTATATATTTAAAGTCTTGCTCAATATTTTGTATTTCTTTTTATTTCACTTTGCTCTTTTCAAATTTTCATAACTAATATGAATAGGTTGAAGAATACTCCGGTATGCATTTACAACCTCACAAGGCTCTTGTTGGAGTTAATGCATTTGTCCATGCTAGTGGCATTCATCAGGTTAATTGTGTTTAATTATATGATTAAAAGTTTTTCAATTTCATTTATACAACCCTTGCACAATTTACATGAAACTAGTTTTAATTTTATTCAATTTTTTTCATTTGTTGATTTGTACCTTGCAGGATGGGATGCTAAAACATAAAGGTACATATCAAATATTATCTCCTGAGGATATTGGGCATAAAATAACGACTGAAATTGGTATTGTGTTGGGAAAGCTGAGGTATGCAATTTACGTCTTTTTCTCGATATTTAAAATATGGTGAAGTGAAAAAACTATTTTCTTTCACAAGTTTGTGTTTTAATTTTGGTGTAATCAATTATTATTTTAGATTGAAAAAAAAGACACTTCTATGATTTGTTCATAATGTAGAAACAAATTTACAATTGATGTGAAATGAGATATTTTTCAACGTTATAGCATGTATAATTGCAAAAACCCGTAACCAGAAAATATTATCACACCAGTACAATAAATACATATGTACGTGCATACATACATAAACATTACAAAATAAAATTCCTACATTATTAACTTCTCAAAACTTCCTCATTTTGAAAACCACTTGCAGAAGAATCTGATTCAATAATAAGTGTAAACATGTTAAGTAAAAAAATAATATAAGGTAGGACTCTGTAAATAATAAATGCAGTTAAAATTAAATTTTTCTTTGACGGAAATTTTGTTAAAACTTTTCGTAAAATATTTTTTTTTTCTTTTATTAATTAGCATGAATTCAATCCATTTCTGTTCATTGTTGACTTGTGTTCTATCCATTTCTGTTTTCTTTATATTTGGTCGTGTAGTGGACGCCAAGCTTTGAGAAAGCGACTAGAAGAGGTATACAATTTTTGTTTTTGTGTTCTGATAGTGAATTTTATGAAAGAATGTAAACTTTAGGACGATAAAGAATAGCATGTTTAGTTTCTACACACATGTAATTTACATTTTAATATTAATCTCATTATATAACTTTTTTGCCTCAATAAGATAAATGAAAATTCCACCAAAAATAGGTGGTTGTATAAAGTTTTTCATAGCATGCTTTTCTTTGTTTATTCCATATGTATTTGTATTTTTTTCCTTTTCTTATGTCATGATATTTTCAACCATAATTTTTTTCAAGTATTTCCTGTGTGGGTTAGAACTCAAAGTACATAGGTTTCATCGTGAAACTCAATACTTTCTTAGTGTATTCTCTCTCTCTCTCTCTATATATATATATATATATGTTAGGAAAAAATGTCTTATTCTATTCTATGTTTGAAAAAAAAAAATATTTTGACCTTTTCTTATTTAGAAATTATAGTTATTGTATGACAAAAACAACCCATTTATTTTATTTTTCTAAAGAATTTTATACGAAAGTGAAGTTTATACATGTTATATTAAAATGACGGGTTTTATAATCAAAATATTCTTTTCAAAAATAATAAAATTCAATTATGCTTTACAAAGGACATCAATTAATAAAAACTTTCCTTAAAATGTTTTCAATTATTTTATTGAAACACACTATAAATGCTAAAAGTATATTTAATGCTATCCTTATTTACGTAGATTATTATTCTTTATTGTTTCAGCTGGGTTATGAACTTAAGGATGAAGAAGTTGATAGTTTGTTTCTGCCCTTCAAAGCAATGGCCGAGAAGAAAAAGGTTAAGATATAGTGATTTTCTTTTCTCTATATATATGGGTGGTGTGCGTGTGCAAGCATATTAAACGATAAAATGAAAACTATAAATTTAAGTTACAATCATGTATGAAAGATTAAGATTAAAACTTAATAACTAGTTAAAAAGTTATATCCGATTTTCTTTTATACTATATATTTTGTTATAAGAAAAGTTATGTTCTTAAAAGCTTGTCAACCTTAGGACAAGATTATCAAGGAATGGAAACATAACGTGTATTACAATAATAATAATTATCTTATAAGTCACACTAGTAATTATTTTTATTAGATTTAAGTTACATTAACTGTAACTGATTTTTTTGTGGCACATTCTTATTCTTTGATTTCCATTTTGATGTTGATAGGTTGTAACTGATATCGACCTGAAAGCATTGGTATCATATAAAGTTTTCAATGCAGAAGCGATATGGAAACTTGGTGATTTACAAGTATACTTAAAAATAAATGTGTTTGTTTAATTTGGAAAAGATGTTTGATGGCTTAATTAACCTGAAAATAAATAATATTTACAATTGTAGGTGACTTGTGGGACTTTGGGTCTTTCAACAGCAACAATAAAACTTGTTAATATTGATGGCACTACACACGTGGCTTGTTCAATTGGTACAGGAGTTGTGGATTCAACTTACAAGGCTATTAACATCATTGTGAAGGTTTGAAATTTATTACCACCTTTTTCACTACTATCTTCATTATTAGACATCTTGCAACATATATAAACGTTTTGCCTTATACATGTTATTTTATCTAGACGGTAAAATCGTCCAACCTTATCTGTTTTAGCATGTTTCGTCATTCACTCGTAAAAACAAAACAGATAGGTTGTCTCGTCAAAGCAAAACGTGTTGGATCTGTCTCTTTAAAGGACAAACGACATGCCAAATTTTCAAAATTTTAGTTATTTTTTTATTTTTTTAAATATATATACTAAAAATGCTTTTTGGTAGTACAAGGAAATCACACTTTTTGCAAAAGTAGATACACCGTCTTTGTTTATTTCAAAAATTATATAAATAATAAATTCACCATCAACAACATAGGTCACGATTAAATTCAAAACTGATTTCTTAATTCTTAATAGTAAACTAACTTTTACTTATTCAAAACATAAATAAATAATAAAATAAAACAATAGTCGTAAACAACTAACACACTCTTCCTTATTTTAGGAACTACAAATAATCTCAAGATATCAAATTTGTTTGCCGGCAGGACGTAATAAATTTATATGTTATATGCTCTCTTGTTTTGCGATAGATAAGAGTTACAATACAATCCTTTGCACTTCTCTGAAAAAAAAAAAAAAAGAATGAAATCGAAGTGTTTAGTTTTTCTGTAAAATATAGGATTATAAAAAATAATTATTGTAGTTTGATCGTCAACAAAGATTTTAGTGTCTTTATTATGTTCAAGATTAAAATCACTCGATCACAAGGCTTGATTAACAGGAGCAGTTATAATAATAAACTCTGTTTCGATAGTAGATTGAGGCATTGTTTCTTATTTCTTTGAACTCCATGAAAAAATTTAATATCCAAGACTAAGAAAATATCCTACGGTGTTTTTCCTATCATCAATGCATCATGTTCTGTCATTCTCAAATAACCTCAATAATTTGAAATCCTTACTTTTCTTGAACTTAATGCTAAAATTGGTATACATTATAATTTTAAATTAAAAAATAATATAAATATAATTAAATATTATTATTTTAAGTTATAATTTAAATTGAAAAATAATACAAATATAATTAAAATATTATTATTCTAAGTTGTAATATAAGTGTATTTTTGTTGTTGTTGTCAAGATATAACAATATAAAAATTAAAACAAATACAAGGCTATGATGTGCAAAAGCACATAAATAATATTATAAAAAAGAAAAAAAATACATAGATCAAAATCACTATCAAAACTCATAAAGAAATCAAAAGTCTTCAAGTCTTCCAACACATCAATCTTTACTCACTCTATATTCTTTTATTTTTTTCACATCTTACTCTATTTAATCTATTTTATGTAGGAAGCTATAAAAGTTTTGGAATATTCATTGAGTTCAGTGACAAAAGGCATTGGTATAAGTGCCACTGCACGTGTTGTAATTTGTAGAGAGAATAATCATTCATCTACTGATGCTTTCACTAGAGATGTTACTTATCCAACATTTAGGTATGCTAATTGCACAAGTTTATTTCTTTAGTGTATCTTACTTCTAAAAATCTTATGCTTATAGTAATAAATTCTTACATTTCTTATATAGTGGAACCGGAGCAGAAATGGATGTTGTTGTTGCAAGTGTTGAGGCCTATCTTGTTGCGGTGAACAAGTTGTTACGATGCAAAGAATCATTTGTACATTCAAAATGAATTCAAGTTAATGAATTGTTTTGAATTTGTGTCACTTGAAAACAAAATGTCAAGAATCAAAAGTTATATCTTGCTTTGTCTTTAAATTGCAATACAATTAGCCACTAAAGTATTATGACCATTACTTTCAGGGTTGGTGAAACCATTAAGGTGAATAATGAAAATTGTATGATGTTATTTGAGATAAAGTTTCCGTCTTATGATTACTTCTAAAAAACATTGATAATTAAACATCCCTGATGAATAAATTTGAAATATCTTCCATAACTTATTATTCTCCACAAGATAAAGTTGCACTAAAAGAAATAATGTAAGTTATACTCACGAGTAAAAGAATGTATACATAAATGATTTTCTAAAATAAAGATGTTGAAGAAGGTTGTTTGCATATTAATATTAAATATTGAGATAAGATTCAACTTATTTAACTATTTATATCAAGATAAATTAAATCCTAGCATTTTTTTCCAACTAACAAAACTATAAGGTTAGGTTATAACCTTGATTGAAGATTACATATTATAAAAGGGTTAGTGCCTTTTTATGATTCTCTAGATATAAATTTGATAAATATAAGTCTTTTATTGTATAATAAATGTAAGGGTGAGTATCTTCTACTCATATGACTTTTATAATATTTTTGGTTGCGAATAAATATTCTCTTGTTAAAAATCTAAATGTTTCTTCAGATGGTGTGTTAGCATAGTCTTTTTTGGCTCTTACACTTTCTTTGGAGGATGATACTCATAGTAGGATTTACAACAATTAAGTTGACCTCATAATAGTTCTGAGAAAGTTTCTAATTCTTTGAGGTCAAAGGAAGATTGTTTTGCGAAAGAATTAAAATTAGCTTATAAATGAGCTAACATATTTGGTGAGAGGGAAGATTCTAATAATGAAGAGGATGATGAACCAGTTCAAATTACAAAAACACATAGTAGAGGTAGGCTAAAAAAAGGTTAATACTAATTAAATCTCCTAAAGTAAGGATTACTAAAAAACAATAATGAGATGTGAAAGAGTTGACTAATAAATCTCTTAATATGTTAAGGAATATTATTGAGATTTAGTTTCCTGCTTCAGTTGACTAATAAAGAGTTTTTTTTTTTTCATAATAAGTATTTTTCTTTTGCTTATATGCCTGATATAATTTTATGGTGGGCTTGGTGTGGTCCTTCCATATTTTTTTTTCTTTTTCTTTTCTATTTTAATAAAATCTTCATATTACGGTAATGATGTGTAATATGAGTTTATTTGAAATATACTCTACTCACTGCTAAAATTCTAATTGAGATAAATTAGTTAAACTTTCATATATCATTTCAATAAATTATATAACAATAATTAGTGTGAATCATTATATCGTCACATATTAAATACTTTTATCATTATCAAAACGTACACTACTAGAATTTTTCACATTTCATGGGATTTTTTCTCGCAAATTTTTTTTATAAAATTTTGCAACAAAAGACTTTTTTTTTTCTATTTTTACTAAGAATTTTAATTGACAGATATTTCATTCGTGGATAGTTATTTTTTACAAAATTATAAAATTTGCAAGTATTTCTTACAAAATTTGTTCTGAAAAATGTTTTGTGCAGAATACTTTGCAAAAAAGTCAGTAACAATTTATTTCAAATTATTATTTATAACAAAATGTATAAGTATTTCCTAATAAAAAGTTTTCAAAAGAAAATTAATAGAAAATATGTATTTTTTAATGATGTAACTTACATTCACCAGTGCAAAAAGGGCCTTTGGCAGCGGTTGTTTTTAATATTCTGCACCGGTTCGGGAACCGAAGCATATTGGGGCGAGGCCAAAAGGTCATAGCTTTTTGCCTCGGTTAAGAACCGAAGCCATAGAGTCCCCTTCTGCCTCGGTTTTGGGTACACCCGAGGCCATAAGGGCTTTTTTCGATACCCTTTTGGCCTCGGTTTAGGATGCACTCGAGGCCATATGGGCTTCTTTTTTTTCCACCACTTCCCTTTCTGCTTTGTCTGCCTTCCAGCTTGACCCCCCTGCTGCTGCTGCTGTTTCAAACCCTCTCTTGGGTCTTGTTCCGCCCAACCCTGACCTCTGGGCTCTACGTAGGTCAGAGAGGGCCTCACTCTCTGATCCTTTGAACAGTGCAATGCAAACCCTGCAGACCATGGAAGCCATGAACGTTCACGGCAGCCTTGCCTCTTCAATTGAGTCGCTCAGCAACATCAACCAGGACTTGCACCTGAAGCTGCAGCAGCAGCGCATGGCGACAATGATGTTCGGTGGGGACAGCCAGAAAGGTGAGAGCAGCGTTGCGCTGAATGGGTTTGGGAATCAGAAGCTGCTACAACCGGTTTCGTTTCAGAACCTTGCGATTTCGAAGCCAGAGAACTTGCCAGCTGGCAGTTCCATAAATGGTGGTCCAAGTGGGGAGACAGTTACTGCAGCACCCACTGAATGGTTCTTTGGGAATTCCTTTCCCTCAGTGTCTCCTTCAACCAGCAATGGTGGTGCCAATGTTAACCACATTAGCAACGATGCAAACAACAACAACAACAACTGGACCGGTGCCCTTGCCTGGGGTGATTTGCCGCACCAACCATACACCGCTTTGCCCTAGATTTCACTAAGGAGGACTTATAGAGTTGGAGGTAGAGCTGCGTTTTTTCAATCTTGCAAGGAGAAGGAAGAAGCTATAATTAGTAGATAGGACAAATCTATAATTGTCTAAAATCCCTTAGTTGCATCTTTTAATTGCTTAATTAGGTAGTTTTCTTCTTTGTGTTTCCTTCAAATCATCATATCATATCGTATATCATATATGTAACAGAAAGCATAGTTAAATTTCAGAACTGTAAGAACATAACTATGTGTTCATATATACTCATATCAATTGAAATAGTTGTTGTTCAATATAAATGTGTAAGTTTTTACTCAATATATTGAATATTAGATATCTCGCTCGTTAATTTTTGCTGATTAATGCACGCGTCTACATTTATCAAGCAATGGCTGATTAATACATTTCTTGTACACCTTCACCAGAAGAGCTAGAATTTGGGTTGTCATTATAGTTTGTTTCTAGATAATCGAGAATGTGCTCACAATATAATTAATTGTTTCTAAGGGAATTAAATTGAAGTCAGGTATTGATCAATTTGATGAACTGTAGTTTTGTCTTTACCTAGCATTTTTCTGAATAGGACGGTGGTAAGATTACCGTTTCCCTCGCTATTTTTTGTGGGATACGTGAAGCGTTTTTGGACTGTTGTTGATTAATACCGGGGAACTTTAATGCTATGATTTTATTTTCTATTTTTTCATGTATTTGGTTAATAAAAAAGAACCAACTCATAACCACTGTCTTAGCGTCTCACTCTCTGAGGCCATTATCAGAGAGCTGAGTCTCAGGTTCCTTCAGTTACTGATCAATGCAAAATACACAAAACAAAACACAACATAGTGGCAGTGACTGGCATAGCCCTTTGCGATAGTAAATTAGTCTGCAATATCAAGGCCCTGTTTGTAGCCTGCAATCTCTCTCTAAATATACACATACATTAATTTTCCTCTATATTTCTATGTTACTCGGTTCTTTTGCAATAATTAGTTACAGTGTGGTGTGATTTGGTGTCTGAAAAAGGGTAGTTTGAAAATATGTTTAATGAAACACTGTCAACGTTTGAATGAGCTAGAGAGAGAAAAATGTGACATCTAAAGCTTAGGTTCGTTTTTTTTTTTTTTTGTTTACTAGCTTTATGGTTTTTGGAGAGTGAGCCCTCAAATCCGTGCTAAATGCCACTGAGCATCAACTCTCATTGCAATTCTGCATCATGTCATAGAATGGGAAAGAGA
>Ga0214544_1005704_pt1 | contig 23828 bp, 11 predicted proteins | sample CNSS3metaG_FD_160074 | JGI IMG/M metagenome (GOLD analysis project Ga0214544, IMG submission 160074) | Root nodule microbial communities from cowpea collected in UCLA plant growth center, Los Angeles, California, USA - CNSS3 | ecosystem: Host-associated > Plants > Roots > Nodule | place: USA... | reverse complement strand
ATATTTAAGGCCATTAATAGAAGAATTAAAAGAGCTATGGAACACTGGGGTTGAAACTTTTGATTCACATAAGAAAGAAGTGTTTCATATGCATGCAGCTATATTATGGACTATTAGTGATTTTCCTAGTCTTGGAACAAACTTATATAATGATAATTTTTAATTATTTTTAAAATAAAGTACAATTTGGTATTCTTGTTTTTTTATGATTTAAATATATTTTTTAATCTATCACATCCATCAAATCACTCACAAACTTCAACAAACTTTACTGTAAATTCACTCACTTTCACCTTTAATCCCCTTAAAGTGAACAAGACAAGCTTCACACTCTAATCGACTTGAAATCATCTTATCCCTCTCCCTCCAATCAACATGAGGGATAGAGGGGAAGGAAGAGGGTAATTCCTCGATTTTTCAATCATGTCTGTTATGCAATGGTTCGAGGGTGATATCAAGATTACAATTATGTCCGCAATTTTTTTTAGCATAATTATGAAAACAATGTAAAAATAACAAAAATTTGAAAATTGTTATAAAATAAGGTTTAAAAAGTAATTTTTAGTTATCAATTTTTTTACATTATCTTTTAAATATTTTTTTATTAAAATATGTTACTTTCATTTATACATTTTCATATTTTTCTACGATAAATCAAAATTATATAATGATAATTTTTAATTATTTTTAAAATAAAGTACAATTTGGTCATCTTGTTTTTCTTTGATTTCAATATAATTATTAATCTATCACATCCATCAAATCACTCACAAACATTAACAAATTTTACTATAAATCAACCCACATTCACCTTTAATCCACTTGAAGTGAACAACACAAACTTCACACTATAATCCACTTGATGTCATCATCTCCCTCTCCATCCAATCAACCTTGATGGAGAGAGGGGTAAGGAAGAGGGAAATTTTTCTATTTTTAAATCATCTATGTTATGTCTTGGTTTGAGGGTGATATCAAGATGACAATTATGTCCGCAAATTATTTTTCAGCTTAATTACGAAAATGATTTAAAAATAATGATAATTTGAAAATTGTTATAAAATAAGGTTTAAAAAGTAATTTTTAATTATAAAATTTTTTATTACATTATGTTTTAAATATTTTTTTTATTAAAATATGTTACTTTCATTTTCACATTTTCATATTTTTTCTACAACAAATCAAACTTATACAATGATAATTTTTAATCATTTTTAAAATAAAGTACAATTTGGTCATCTTGTTTTTCTTTGATTTCAATATAACTTTTAATCTATCACATCCATCAAATTACTCACAAGCATTAACAAATTTTACGCTAAATCAATTCACTTTCACCTTTAATCCACTTAAAGTGAACAACACAAACTTCACACTCTACTCCACTTGAATTCATCATCTCTCTCTCCAGTGGCGGAACTTGGACAAAAACTTTAGGGGCGCCAAATTAAATTTGTTACATATAATTTTTATTAATTAGAAAAAAAAAACCTTTTTTTTTTCTCTTCATTTTCTCTACTTAAAACAAACACACATAATAGTAAAATTCAAAAAAATATGACTATCATTTGTTATTATATCATGATACAAAATCATGAATACAATTTTGATAAGTCCTTCGTACCTCATCAATTTGATTTGGTAGGTATTGTCAAAGTTGAGGACGTTTTTTCCGGATCCCGTTCTAATGAATTTTTAAATTCATTATATTTATCTATAGGAACTTTAGAGATTTGGTTTTCATTGTATTGAATTCTTGGTTCTCGTGAGATTTCTTAAGTTTAGTTAATGTAGATGCATTTTTTTTCATCTTTATCACAAGCCTTCCTCTTTCCATAAAAGAATTCATTCTTTTACTCTTTGTCATAATCTTTCTAATATAAATTTATCACCTTTCATCTATTTAGAAAACGATAAAATTTATATTCATAAATCACAATTATCACAATGCAAAACATAACAAAACTCATACAACTTTAATTAAATAAGCAACATTATATAAATTCAAAACTTCAAAAACATTTACCATAGGCAGCAGAAAACATAAAATTCCTAAATTTCATAATTAAGGGTTATAATAATTTGGGAAAAATTATAATTACGGTTCATGCAAATTTCATAAAAAAATCCATAAAATCAAAATTAGGGTTTATAGTCATTTGGGATAAACTTAATTTGGGAGAAACATCTTAAAAAGAATCATAAATTTAACATATATAAATCATGATAAGATACTAACCTTGATATGTGAGAGATCATCCAAGAATGTATATTTCAATCTCAATCTGTGTTCCCCAACCTATGTTTTCTAATATCTCTCTTTGTATTTATTTCTCCTCACAAACTTTCAAGATAATTTACATGATGAGAAGTTCTTATAGCAAAAAAAAAACTATAATCTCTTTTATAAATCAATTTTCCCATTAAATTTTTATTTTATCTTTTATTATAATTTTTCATAATATAAAATTAATATAAATAATATATAAATATAATTTTAAAAAATAAATATATAAATATATAAATATATATATATATATATATAATAAATTTAAAAAATTTTGGGGGTGATATCAAGATTACAATTATGTCTGCAATTTATTTTTCAACTTAATTATGAAAATGATGTAAAAATATGACTTTTCAAATTACTTTTCCAAAAATAATTAATAACGAAAATTTGAAAATTAGTCTAAAATAAGGTTTAAAGAGTAATTATTAATTATTAAACTTTTTATTACATTATTTTATAAATAATTTTTTAATAAAATATTTTATTCTCATTCATACATATTAATATTTTTTTCTACAACAAATCAAACTTATACAATGATAATTTTTAATCATTTTTAAAATAAAGGACAATTTGGTAATCATGTTTTTCCTTGATTTAAATATAATTTTTAATCTATCACGTCAATGAAATCACTTACAAACTTTAACAAACTGTACTTTAAATTCACCTACTTTCACCTTTAATTCACTTAAAGTGAACAACACAAACTTCACACTCTAATCCACTTGAATTCATCATCTGCCTCTCCCTTCAAGAAACCTTGACGGAGACAGAGGGGAAGGAAGATGAAAATTCCTCTATTTTTCAATCATATCTGTTATGCAACTATTTGAGGGTGATATCCAGGTTACAATTATGTCCGCAATTTATTTTTTAGCTTAATTATGAAAATGATTTAAAAATATGGCTTTTGAAATCATTTTACAAAAATAATTAATAACGAAAATATGAAAATTGTTCTAAAATAAGGTTTAAAAAGTAATTATTAATTTTAAAATGTTTTATTATATTATTTTATAAATATTTTTTTAATAAAATATTTTATTTTCATTTATATAGATTAATATTTTTTCTACACAAATCAAACTTATAGAATGATAATTTTTAATTATTTTTAAAATAAAGTACAATTTGGTAATCTTGTTTTTCCTTGATTTAAATATAATGTTTAATCTATCACATCCATCACATTACTCACAAACTTTAACAAACTTTACTCTCAATCCACCCACTTTCACCTTTAATCTACTTAAAGTGAACAACACAAACTTAACACTCTAATCCACTTGAATTCATCATGTCCCTCTCCTTCCAATCAATTTTGGCGGAGAGAGAGGGGAAGGAAGATGGATATTTCTCTATTTTTCAATTATCTCTGTTATGTAATGGTTTGAAGGTGATATCAAGATTACAATTATGTCCGCAATTTATTTTTCAGCTTAATTATGAAAATGATGTAAAAATATGGCTTTTAAAATTATTTTTACAAAAATAATTAATAACGAAAGTTTAAAAATTGTTCTAAAATAAGGTTTAAAAAGTTATTATTAATTATAAAATTTTTTATTACAGTATTTTATAAATATTTTTTTATTAAAATATTTTATTTACATTTATACATGTTAATATTTTTTCTACCACAAATCAATCTTATTGAATGATAATTTTTAATCATTTTTAAATTAAAGCACAATTTGGTAATCTTGTTTTTCCTTGATTTAAATATAATTTTTAATCTATCATGTGAGACCCCACTTTCCCCTCTTACCTTTTCTGTTTCTTCTTTCCCTTTCACTCTCTCTATACTTGTGCTGCCACTCTCACAGACCAACTCATTACACTCCACTCTTTTCCATTTTTGTTTTCTCTGTCCTCTCTCTAAACAAGTGAATTAACCCATTCTCCAATTTTGCAGCAGTAAACAAACCTGAAATAAGGGCATAAGCTTCTCCCATCATTGAATCTCCTCCTTGATCCATGTAAGTTAACTCTAGTTTCCCCAATTCCCTTTAATTTTGAATTCTGGAACTCTATCCATGCTAAGTCGAACTAGGATTATATTCTCACCTTGTGAACCTGTATTTCAGCTCCCTAGGTGTTGAAATGATGTTTGAATTGCATGAATTGGTGAGTGTTAATTTGTGTGTGAAGAATCTGGGCTCCTGCATGTGGGAACAGGTTCGTAATCTAGTATTTTCTCTTAGGCGAGTGACTCTCGCCTGAGCAAAAATACTAGAAAACCCACCCCTGTTCCTACGCGAAGCCTCGCCTAGGCGAGTTGAGGTCGCTTGAGCAAGAGACACTCTCGTCTAGGCGAACCAGCTTAGCCTGAGCGAGAGTTCGCCCAGGTTTTTATTTTTGCCACTGTAAGAACCTCGCTCAAGCGAGACTGACTCGCCTAAGCGAGATGGCCTCTCGCCTGGGCTAGATTGTCTAGATTGAGCGAGAATCACTAAAGTGGGAGGTTTGTTGTTCTGTTGTAAAGAATGAAGTTATATGTCTAAATGAAACTTTGCACCATTAGTCTCTTATATGCTTGAAATGTTATGTTAACATTTTGTGTGGTGAAATTTGATGAACACGAATTAAGAGGGGCTGTGGTTGAATGGAATATCAAGGGAAATTCAGATGATTATGTTAGTGTGTGTAAGGACGTGAGGAATCCATATTGGTTGGTATCTTGAAACTCCAATAATCATTCATGCTCAGATAGAGCATAATGGATTATGTCGTGAGGAGTAGTAGGAGGTCCTAGTCTTTGAACTTGATCAAGTCTTAGACGCGAAGGGGACTTACCTTGGGAGTGGTTGGGTGATAACCCCTTGTGCCCAAACTCTGTAGAGTTTAGAAACCTTCACAGGTGCAAGCCACCAAGAGCTGCAATGTCGCTTACACAATTCGGGTATCGAGTCTAAAATTATATATAATTGAGCTATGTTTTATGAATGATATATATGATGTGGACTATATGATTTCTCTGAATTCAATTAGCTTACCCTTCTTGTTTATGTTGTTTTCCTTGTGTGTTGTCCTTTGCAATGATCACCTACGGTTGTTGTGAGCAAAACTGAATCCAGATGAAGACACCCCTCCCTTGGACAAGAGTTGATTTTGGGCTTGGAAGTTCAGTAGTGACTTTTTAAGTTAGGTTCCTTGGAGTATAAGTTGTATGAATTGACTTTTCCTTGTATAGATCATCTCCCCCTCCTTCCATTCAACCTTGACGGAGAGAGAGGGGAAGGAAGATGAGAATTCCTCTATTTTTCAATCATCTTTGTTATGCAATGATTTGAGGGTGAAATAAAGATTACTATTATGTCCGCAATTTTTTTTTTCAGCTTAATTATGAAAATGATGTAAAATTATGCCTTTTGAAATTATTTAAAAAAAATTAATAACGAAAATTTTAAAATTGTAATAAAATAAGGTTTAAAAAGTAATTAGTAATTATAAAATTTTTAATTACATTATTTTATAAATATTTTTTAATGAAATATGTTATTTTCATTTACACATATTTTTATTTTTTCTACATCAAATCAAACTTATATAATGACAATTTTTAATCATATTTAAAATAAAGGACAATTTGGTAATCTTGTTTTTTCTTTATTTAATTATAATTTTTAATCTATCACATCCATCAAATCATTCACAAACTTTAACAAACTTTACTCTAAAACCACCCTTTTTCACCTTTAATCTATTGAAAGTGAGTAACACAAACTTCACACTCTAATCCACTTGAATTGATCATCTCACCCTCCTTCCCATCAACCTTGATGGAGAGAGGGGAAGGAAGATGAGAATTCTCTATTTTTCAATCATCTTTGTTATGCAATGATTTGAGGGTGATATAAAGATTACTATTATGTCCGCAATTTATTTTTCAGCTTAATTATGAAAATGATGTAAACATATGCCTTTTGAAATTATTTTTAAAAAAATAATTAATAACGAAAAGTTTACAATTGTAATAAAATAAGGTTTAAAAAGTAATTAGTAATTATAAAATTTTTTATTACATTATTTTATAAATATTTTTTTAATGAAATATGTTATTTTCATTTATACATATGAATATTTTTTCTACAACAAATCAAACTTATATATTGATAATTTTTAATCATATTTAAAATAAAGGACAATTTGGTAATCTTGTTTTTTCTTGATTTAAATATAATTTTTAATCTATCACATTCATCAAATCACTCACAAACTTCAACAAAATTTACTAGAGGCGGATTATGATGAACTGAAGGAAAAATATGAAGGCGTAGAAGTGGAGCTTGATGACTTGAAAGGTTGTATTATCCAAGAGCACATCAATGGGTTCCAGAAAGGATTGAGGCACGCGACCTTTGTTTATCATGATATTGATGTAGCTGATACTAGATTTGATGTTAACAAGGATGTGGTGGATGGCCAGCTTGTTAATGAGGCTGAGAGCAGTCCCAAGGAGGAGGTAGAGAAGGAAGCGGCGCGGGAGGAGAAGGATGCAAAAGCTGCCGTGGAGGGTGATGATAACAAGGCGGCATAGGAATTTTATTGTTTATGATTTGAAACTAGTCACGAGTTCTACGTTTGTAATAATCCGTACACTATTTTACTTTGCTTTTAATATGATTAATACTTTGTGTATGCTATGTTGTTTATTTGATGCCGATAACTTATGTGATAGTGGTGCGTTAGTGGTATTGTATAATTGTGAGTGGGTGTTTTGATGTATGTGATGTTTTGCAAATTCGATTTTTTCTTCAGGGTATTCAACCCCGACCGTTTACTTGTGGTAAGTGTGGGAAACAAATTAACATCAAGTTAAAGGTGTTCAACCCAAGCCGCCTACCTGTGGTAAGGGTGGGGAACTTAAACGAATTAACATAAAATTAAGGGTGTTCGACCCAGACCGCTTACTTGTGGTAAGGGTGGGGAGCTTAAGCGAATTAACATCAAGTTAAGGGTGTTCGACCCAGGCCGCCTACTTGTGGTAAGGGTAGGGAACTTTAAATGAATTAACATCAAGTTAAGGGTGTTCGACCCAGGTCGCTTACTTGTGGTAAGGGTGGGGAACTTAAACGAATTAACATAAAATTAAGGGTGTTCGACCCAGGCCAGCTTACTTGTGGTAAGGGTGGGGAACTTAAACGAATTAACATAAAATAAAGGGTGTTCGACCCAGGCCGCTTACTTGTGGTGAGGGTGGGGAACTTAAACGAATTAACATAAAATAAAGGGTGTTCGACCCAGGCCGCTTACTTGTGGTAAGGGTGGGGAACTTAAACGAATTAACATCAAGTTAAGGGTGTTCGACCCAGGCCGCCTACTTGTGGTAAGGGTAGGGAACTTTAAACGAATTAACATCAAGTTAAGGGTGTTCGACCAAGGCCGCTTACTTGAGGTAAGGGTGGGGAACTTAAACGAATTAACATAAAATTAAGGGTGTTCGACCTAGGCCGCTTACTTGTGGTAAGGGTGGGGAACTTAAACGAATTAACATAAAATTAAGGGTGTTCGACCCAGGCCGCTTACTTGTGGTAAGAGTGGGGAACTTAAACGAGTTATCATCAAGTTACGGGTGTTCGACCCAGTTTGTGGTAAGGGTAGGGAACTTTAAACGAATTAACATCAAGTTAAGGGTGTTCGACCCAGGCCGCTTACTTGAGGTAAGGGTGGGGAACTTAAACGAATTAACATAAAATTAAGGGTGTTCGACCTAGGCCGCTTACTTGTGGTAAGGGTAGGGAACTTAAACGAATTAACATAAAATTAAGGGTGTTCGACCCAGGCCGCTTACTTGTGGTAAGGGTGGGGAACTTAAACGAGTTATCATCAAGTTACGGGTGTTCGACCCAGGTCGCCTACTTGTGGTAAGGGTGGGGAACTTAAACGAATTAACATCAAGTTAAAGGTGTTCGACCAAGGTTGCCTACTTGTGGTAAGGGTGGGGAATTTAAACGAATTAACATAAAATTAAGGGTGTTCGACCCAGGCGGCTTACTTGTGGTAAAGGTGGGGAACTTAAACGAATTAACATCAAGTTAAGGGTGTTCGACCCAGGCCACCTACTTGTGGTAAGGGTGGGGAACTTAAACGAATTAACATCAAGTTAAGGGCATTCGACCCAGGCCGCCTACTTGTGCTAATGGTGGGGAACTTAAACGAATTAACATAAAATTATGGGTGCTCGACCCAGGTCGCTTACTTGTGGTAAGGGTGGGAACTTAAATGAATGCGAGAAGTGAAGTGAAGAATAGTCGTGAAGTTGGGAACCCTTTGTTTATTCATGAAATCTGGGCTGCCTCGTTAAAACCTCCCCGGCCAAAACCCTGCTTAGGGAAAAAAGACCAGGTGAGGAAAAAGAGTAAACCCAAGGTTATAAGTGTTTGGTACAAAACTTGTCCTTAACTAAAGTAAAACTTTAGATGGGATACATTCCATGTATTGCGTATTTCTTCCCCAGACAACTACTTTAGTCGATATGCTCCTCCCCTAGCGTCTTCACGTATTCGGTATGGGCCGTCCCAATTTGCGGAGAACTTGCCATTCTTCTTTCTTGCACTGTTGGCCATTCTCCAAACTAAGTCTCCTTTTGCGAACGATCTTAGGCATAGGTTGGCGTTAAATTTCCTGGCGGCTGTTTGATTGAGGGGTACACCTGTAGGCCCACAACACTTCTACTAGTTCTTCTGGCCATCGGCCTTTGGCGTTGTTTAACCGCTTGCGTAGCTCCAATAGTATAACCTTGTTTGCCGTCTCGGCCTGTCCGTTGGTCTATGGGTGTTCAACAGAGCTGGTTACGTGTTTGATGCCCAAATCGGTGTAGAACTTAACAAGTTCTTTATATATAAACTGTCGGCCATTGTCGGTGATGATGGTATGTGGGACGCCATATCAGCATATGATATCCTTCCAAACGAATTGTTGTACTTGTTGGGCTGTAATGGTGGCAAGCGGTTTGGCTTCTATCCACTTGGTGAAGTAGTCGACGGCTACTATCAGGATTTTTACTTGGCCTTTGCCGGGGGAGAAGGGGCCGAGGATGTCCATTCCCGAGTTTGCAAAGGGCCAAGGGGATAGTATAGAATGAAGATGTTCTTGTTTCTGGTGAATGAGGTTGCCATGTTTTTGGCACGGTATGCATTTCCTGACGAAGTCTTGGCAGTCGGCCTCCATGGTTAGCCAGAAGTAACCGGCGAGAAGGATTCGGGTAGTCATGGTGTGCGCGACGGAATGGTAGCCGCATATGCCCTAATGTAATTCTTTAATTATGTACTGAGCTTGTTCTGCTGTAACGCATTTGAGAAGTGGCTGGCCGTATCCGCATTTGTAAAGGTCGTCGCCTATCATCGTATACCTAGCGACTTTAGTTATCCAAACTCTATCGGCGTTAGGTGGAGGGTTACCGGTTTTGAGGTACTGGATGTAAGGGGTTGTCCAATTGTCGGCTTGGTCTTGGGTTAGGTTATGGCAAGTACTTGTGATGGAAGGGGCGGGTAGTGTTTGCTGTAATAGGGATCGGTGTCGGCTTTTTAACTTGGAGCAGACTAGTTTGGATAATATGTCGGCTCTGACGTTTTCGGATCTGGGAATGTGTTGTATGCAGACTTGTTCGAAGGCGAACTGGACGACTTTTCGGACTAGATGGTAATATTGTAGGAGGGCAGAGTCTTTGATTTGGAACTCGTCATTTAGATGGCTTACAGTGAGCCTGGAGTCGGTTTTGCATGTTAGTGATTTGATACCAACCTCGCGGGCCAAGGATAAGCCAACGAGGATGGCTTCGTATTCGGCTTGGTTGTTAGAGGTCTTGAAGGCAAAGTGTAGGGATTTTTTGATGAGGATGTCGTTGAGGCCTTCTAGTACGATGCCAGCACCTGTTCCCTTCGGGTTGGATGAACCATCAACATTAAGTGTCCATTGGTCCGCTTCAGGAGTTGGAGATCGTTGACAAAGTCTAGAAGGCATTGAGCTTTGATGGAGCCATAAGGTTCATAGCGGATGTTGAATTCGGATAACTCAACGACCCAAGATGACATCCGCCCTGCAAGGTCTGGTTTCTGCAATATTTTCTAAATTGGATAGTCGGTTTTGATCATTATGTTATAATTTTGGAAGTGTGGGCGTAGGCGGCGGGTTGCATGTACCAGGGATAGGGCCAATTTTTCCACCATCTGGTATCTGGTTTCGGGGTCTTGTAGGGTTCTACTAACGAAGTAAACAGGATGTTGGTTGCCGCCGACATCTTGGACCAGCGCGGCGCTAGCGGTGTGATCGGTTGCGGTTATATAGACCAATAAGGGTTTATGAGTATCCGGTTTATGAAGGATAACTTGTGAGGTGAGGGTGGTTTTAAGCTTTTGGAATATTTGTTCACAATCATCATTCCACGTGAACTTGGCGGATTTTTTGAGCAACTGTATGATGGGTTGGATTTGTTCGGCTAGTTTGGGAAGGAAGCGGGAAATGGCTGTGAGGCGGCCTATGAGGCGTTGTACCTCTTTGACGCTGGTGGGGCTTCACATTTCAATGATCGCATTGCATGTTTCAGGGTTAGCATGAATCCAAGGAATTTACCGCGGTCGACACTGAATATGCACTTGTCGGGGTTGAGGTGAAGGTTGTATTGTCGTAATGCGGAGAAGACTGTTGATACTGTCGCCTATGATGAAAGCGGTTTTGTTCATGTCGGATGTGGCCATGGGGATTTGATTGTAACCGGAGTATGCATCAAGAAAGTTGAGGACCTTGTTACCGGCCACGCCGTCAACAAGTCGGTCAATATTGGGTAAGGGATAGGCATCTCTGGGATAGGCTTTATTAAGATTCGTGTAATCAACACACATTCGCCACTTGCCGTTGGCTTTCTTAACCAGGACCACGTTAGAGAGCCAAGTGGTATAGTGAGCTTCTTCGATGAACCCTGCGCTCAGTAATTTATCAGCCTCAGCCTTGGCCGCTAGGCATTGCTCCTCGCCGAGTTTGTAGATAGATAACTTGTGAGATGCTACTTGAGGGTCACCTCCAGGCAAGTCGGCAGCTGACTAAGCAAAGAGGTCCGTGTTGCCGACTAGGATGGGTGTGATGATGTCACGCTCTTCAGATTCTAGACCGGTGCCAAGTTTGATGAAGTGGCCATTTGGGAGCTCTAGGGGGTGGTCTCTTCAACAGGTTCAAGACGAACATCCCAGCCCACTCTGGGGTCTAGATCGTCACCCGACAGATCGATCCCAGAGCCGGGTAGCTGCTCGATGTAATTGGTTTGTTGGATGGGGAGTTGTGGGCGTAGGCTGGCCATGTAGCATTTGAGTGCAAGGTGTTGATCGCAATGAATGGTGAGGATGTCGCCAAATGGGGAGGGAAACTTCATGGCCAGATGAGGGGTGGAGACGACAACGCCAAGGGTGTTGAGCGAGGGGTGGCTGAGGAGGACATTATAAGATGTAGGTGCGTCGACGATGAGGAAGCGGATAGGAATGGTCTTGGTTTGGGCTCCGTCACGAAAGACGGTATGGAGGTCAATGTAGCCACGGGTGGAAACTTTTTCCCCAAAAAAGCCATAAATTGGTTCATTGTATGGGACCATGGCGGTGTCTAGGAGTTGAAGTTTCTGATACGTTGCCCAGTAAAGGATGTCGACGGAACTGCCTTGGTCGACGAGGACTTTTTTGACTACGTAATTTTCTATTTCAATAGTGATGACCATAGGGTCGACTTGTTGGTGGTCGAGGCCATGGAAGTCGTCGTCCGTGAAGGTTATGGGAGGCATGCAGCGTCTGTGATGGGAATGGGTAATGTGGTTGATTGATTGGATATGGCGGAGGGGTCTCTTTCTGGCAGAAGAGGTAGAGCCTCCTCTAGCGAAACTGTAACATCCCGTTTGGATATTACGGATTTAAATAATTAAAGTAATTAAAATGAATAACAAAAACATAAATACATCGCATTTATGAATAAACCTCATTTCCTAAAAGCGCGGGAAATTTAAAACTTTTATTATCGTATAATAAAACACTGCTCCATAGTTTATAAAGCGAAAGAATATTCAAATATCTCTCAAAAGTTTACATATCATTTCCAAAACTAAAATCAATAAAACATAGTAATAAATCCCATGCTATCCCTCGCTCCACGTCTAAGCATCACCAGCACCACCTGCATCAACATCCTCTGCTCACGTGTACCGCGTACACGGTCATCGCCAAACAGAAGAAGATAGGGTGAGCTTATGAAATCAACATACCTCATAGAAATATACATATAAACAACCATATATCTATATTTTCTACAAAGGACCCAAAACACAGTCTCTTTCTCTATTCTCTATCATTTGGCCACAACCAGATCATTTGTGTTCTACTTCTTCTAGTGATTACCCCAAGGTAATTTGCTCCAAAGGTATCGGTCACAACCAACAAAGCACGTGCGAGAACCATTGCCACGGATCATACACCGTAACGCCAAGTGGAGTTCCCAAATACAAACATAGTCCGTAACGTCCCAACACTACCAATCTCGTCAGCTATTTACTGAGGAAGGTAATCTATCTGGACCCATCCGTATTGGCCACAGCACACTCACACCGGCAACACTCGCTAACCCGAGCTCAACTCAAGGGTTCCTCGCGTTCATCTGCCATCCCAACTCAACTCGAGGGATGCCATTCTGAGCTCAACTCAAGGAACTCAGCAATCTTACCTTTGAAGCATCCCAAAATCCTTGTAGATCACGCCTATAAAGTCCAACAACTAGGACTTACAACAGTCAAACCGCCTAGCGGGGGACACGTACCGCTAGGCGCTACAGCTTCCAAATCGCCTGGCGGGGGACACGTACCGCTAGGCGCCAAGCGCCTCAAAACTATCAACAGTTGAAGACACCGCCTGGCGGATTAGTTCACACTGCCAAGCGCATCCATGTTCAAACTTCACTAATTTCACTGCAATCGCCAGGCATAACCCCATTCACCGCCAGGCGGAATCACACCAGACCTCGCTAACACTGTGGCTCTCGCCTGGCGGTCTACCAGTCCCCGCCGGGCGCCATATCAGTACTATCGTTGTACTGGTTCGGTACCAATCTACATAAGTTGACATACAATCTAAGCATCACGAATTAAGCTGCTTCTCCAGTTTATGGTTTTGCCTTTTCCAGTGGTTAACTTGCCATCCAGCTCCCTACTTTTCATTCATACTTAACCACATAAGGACACAACTTGGTTTTTCTCAAATTCAACCTTATTCAGCACTACCATATCACCATGCACTTCCCTATGTTGCTTCCTGTACTTACTTCTAGCCATTTCAGCCATTCTTGACTCAATCCCCTTTCTAATGGTACCTTGTATTTACATTCCCATTCACAACAATTGTTCAAGTCTCTAAACCCCTTGCACCCACTTATTCAGGTCCAAATTTCCTACTGTGACATAATATAAGCAAGACCTATATTAACTAATATCACTCCTCCTAAAATACTCCCAGCCTCTGTAGTTCATGTCCAAGAACTCCATCATCCAATTTCCTCAATTCTCACAGAATCCAATAAAACTGAAACAGAACCCAACCCAACGCCTGTCATCACAACCTTGCAGGTTCGTGGTGGTGCAAGGTGGAAACGTTCATCTCGTTCGATCTGCGGCGGTGGCTACGGAAATGGAGTTTGCGACGCGGTGGTGCGGGAATGATGGCGCGCTGTTATGGTTGTGCGCGAGGAAGAAGAACTCGCGCTTTGATGGAGGAAGATGATGGCGGAACAAGGTTCGCGCAGATGCAGCTTCTCTTCTCCTCTGGTGGTGGTGCGTCACGGTGCAGATCTGGCTGCAGTGGTGCGGAACGCGGACGAAGAAGATGGTGAACTGTGGTGGTGTTGCAGTGGGTCGTAGGTGGGCCTGGGCCTTAGTCCAGGTTACTTAGTTCGATTATCGTGGGCTTTAAAGGTTTTGCTGGTAATGCTAAGAATTTGTCAAGTTCTCGCTTAGTTTCCTTAAGTTCTCGCTTAGGTTGGTTACTTCTTTAGCGGCTTAAGCCGGTTGCTCTTATAGCGGCTTAGGCTGTTACTTTTATTTGCTTGGCATATGTATGGTGATTATTTGTATCTTTGGGAGCTATGTAGACGGATTTCATGGCTAAAGTCAGGCTAAGCCGCCTAGGTGTAGTACAATTTTTAAAATAAAGGACAATTTGATGATCTTGTTTTTTTCTTAATTTAAATATAATTCTTAATTTATCACATCCATCAAATCACTCACAAACTTGAACAAAATTTACTCTAAATCCACTCACTTTCACCTTTAATCCCCTTAAAGTGAACAACACAAGCTTCACACTCTAATCCACTTGAATTTCTCCTCTCCCTCTCCCTCCAATCAACGTTGAGGGAGAGAGGGGAAGGAAGAGGGAAATTTCTCTATTTTTCAATCATCTCTGTTATGCAACGGTTTAAGGGTGATATCAAGATTATAAATATGTCCGCAATTTATTTTTCAGCTTAATTATGAAAATAATATAAAGGCCTTTGAAATTATTTCTACAAAAATAATTAATAACCTTTAATTTAAAAAGTAATTATTAATTATAAAATTTTTTATTACATTATTTTCTAAATATTTTTTAATAAAATATTTTATTTCCATTTATAAATTTAATATTTTTTTCTACGAAAATCAAACTTATATAATGATAATTTTTGTTTTTTTTAAATAAAGTACAATTTGGTAATCTTGTTTTTCCCTCATTTAAATATAATTTTTAATCTATCACATCCATCAAACTTTACTTTAAATCCTTCCACTTTCACCTTTAATCCACTTAAAGTGAACCACACAAACTTCACACGATAGTTCACTTGATGTCATCCTCTCCCTCCAATCAACCTTGAGGGAGAGAGAGGGGAATCAAGAGGGAAATTCCTCTATTTTTCAATCATCTCTGTTATGTTTTGGTTTGAGGGTGATATCAAGATTACAATTATGTCCGCAATTTATTTTTCAGCTTAATTATGAAAATGATGTAAAAATATGACTTTTCAAATTATTTTTACAAAAATAATTAATAACAAAAATTTGAAAATTGTTCTAAAATAAAGTTTAAAAAGTAATTATTAATAATGAAATTTTTTATTGCATTATTTTATAAATACGTTTTTAATAAAATATTTTATTTTCATTCATACAGATTAATATTTTTTTCTACAACAAATCAAACATATACAATGATAATTTTTAATCATTTTTAAAATAACGGACAATTTGGTAATCTTTTTTTTCCTTGATTTAAATATAATTTTTAATCTATCACATCCATCAAATCACTTACAAACTTTACTCTAAATTCACCCTCTTACAGGTTTAATCTACTTAAAGTGAACAACACAAATTTCAAACTCTAATCCACTTGAATTGATCAGCTCCCTCTCCTTCCAATCAACCTTGAGGGAGAAAGAGGGGAAGGAAGAGGAAAATTCTACTATCTATAAAATTTCAATAAATAATGACGAAAATTTCAAAATATTTCTAAAATAAGGTTTAAGAAGTAATTATTAATTATAAAATTTTTGATTATATTATTTTCTAAATATATTTTTAATAAAATATTTTATTTCCATTTATACATTTTAATATTTTTTTCTACGAAAATCAAACTTATATAATGATAATTTTTATTTGTTTTAAAATAAATTACAATTTGGTAATATTGTTTTTCCTTGATTTAAATATAATTTTTAATCTATCACATCCATCAAATCACTCACAAACTTCAACAAAGTGTACTTTAAATCCACCCTCTTATACCTTGAATCCACTTTAAGTGAACATCACAAACTTCACACTTTGATCCATTTCAATTCGTCATCCCTCTCTCCCTGTAATCAACCTTGATGGAAAGAAAGGGGAAGGAAGATGGAGATTCCTCTATTTTTAAATCATCATTGTTATGCCATGGTTTGAGGGTAGGGTGATATCAAGATTACAATTATGTTCGCAATTTATTTTTCAGCTTAATTATGAAAATGATGTAAAAATATGACTTTTAAAATTATTTTTACAAAACTAATTAGTAACGAAAATTTAAAAATTGTTATAAAAAAAAGTTCAGAAAGTAATTATTAATTATAAATTTTTTTATAACATTATTTTATAAATATTTTTTATTAATATAAGTTATTTTCATTTATACATTTTAATATTTTTTCTACGAAAAATCAAACTTATATAATGCTAATGTTTAATTATTTTTTAAATAAGGACAATTATGGTAATCTTGTTTTTCCTTGATTTAAATATAATTTTTAATCTATCAAATCCATCAAATCACTCATAGGCTTTAACAAACTTATTCTAAATCGACCCACTTTCACCTTTAATCCACTTAAAGTGAACAACACAAACTTCACACTATAATCCACTTGATGTCATCCTCTCCCTCTCCCTCCAATCAACCTTGAGCGAGAGTGGGGAAGGAAGAGAGAAATTCCTCTATTTTTCAATCATTTCTGTTATTCCATGGTTTGTGGTTGAGATCAAGATTAAAATTATGTCCGCAAGTTACTTTCCATCTTAATTATGAAAATAATGTAAAAATATGGCTTTTTAAATTATTTTTACAAAAATAATTAATAACGAAAATTTGAAAACTTTTATAAAATAGGGTTCAAAAAGTAATTATTAATTATAAAATTTTTATTACATTATTTTATAAATATTTTTTGATTAAAATTTTTTATTTTCATTTGTACATTTTAATATATTTTCTACGACAAATCAAACTTATATAATGATAATTTTTCGTTATTTTTCAAATAAAGGACAATTTGATAATCTTGTTTTTCCTTAATTTAAATATAATTTTTAATCTATCACATCCATCAAATCATTACCAAACTTTAACAAACTTATTCTAAATCCACCCACTTTCACCTTTAATCCACTTAAAGTGAACAACACAAACTTCACACTCTAATCCACTTGAATTCATCATCTCCCTCTCCCTCTAATTAACCTTGACGTAGAGAGAGGTGAAGGAAGATGGAAATTGCTCTATTTTGCAATCATCTCTATTATGCAATGGGAGGGTGATATCAAGATTATAATTATGTTCGCATTTTATTTTTAGCTTAATCATGAAAATGATTTAAAAATATGGCTTTCAAAATTATTTTTACAAAAATCAATTATAAAATTTTTTAGTGTTAAATATGTTTTTGGTGCCTTAACTTTCAGTCAATTTTGGAATTAATCCATTTCAAAACTTTGGACCAATTTAGTCCTTCATCTTTTGAAATACGTGGATTTAGTCTTTTTAATCAAATTTTGTCAGGTTTATTTAATGTTTCGTACACATTTCAGCATTGTATTTGAGTTGTTTATACTGTTTGACACATTTTTGCTTTAATGTTAAGTCAAATACTATTATCAAACGCGTTTGAAATGTTAAATAAACGTAACAAAATTTGATTAAAAGCACTAAATTCATGTATTTCGAAAGATGGAGAACTAAATTGGTCCAAAATTTTGGAATGGACTAATTCTAAAATTCACTGAAAGTTAAGAGACCAAACACATTTTTAACCCAATTTTTTATTACATGATTTTATAATTATTTTTTTATTAAAATATGTTATTTTCATTTATACATTTTAATATTTTTTCTACGATAAATCAAACTTATATAATTGTAATTTTTAATTACTTTTAATATAAGAACAATTTGGTAATCTTGTTTTTCCTTGATTTAAATATAATTTTTAATCTATCACATCCATCAAATCACTCACAAACTTTAACGAACGTTACTCCAAATCCACCCACTTTCACCTTTAATCCACTTAAAGTGAACAACACAAATTACACACTATAATCCACTTGATGTCATCCTCTCCCTCTCTCTCTCTCTCTAATCAAGCTTTAGGGAGAGAGAAGGGAAGGAAGGAAGAAATTCCTCTATTTTTCAATCATCTCTGTTATGTAATGCTTTGAGGGTGATATCAAGATTACAATTATGTCCCCAATTATTTTTTCAGCTTCATTATGAAAATGATTTAAAAATATGGCTTTTGAAATTATTTTTACAAAAATAGATAATAACGCAAATTTGAAAATTGTTGTAAAATAAGGTTTAAAAAGTAATTTTCAATTATAAAATTTTTTACTACATTATTTTATAAATATTTTTTTATTAAAATATGTCACTTTCATTTATACATTTTAATATTTTTTCTACGATAAATGAAACTTATATAATGATAATTTTTAACTATTTTAAAAATAAAGGATAATTTGGTAATCTTGTTTTTCCTTGATTTAAATATAACTTTTAATCCATCACATCTATCAAATCACTCACAAACTTTAAAAAACTTTACTCTAAATCAACTCACTTTCACCTTTAATCCACTTAAATTGAACAGCACAAACTTCACACCCTAATTCACTTGAATTCATCATCTCCCTCTCCCGCCAATCAACCTTGATGGAGAGAGAGGAGAAGGAAGATGAAAATTCTTCTATTTTTCAATCATCTCTGTTATGCAATGGTTTGAGGGTGATATCAAGATCACAATTATGTCTGTAATTTATTTTTTAGCATAATTATGAAAAATTTCAAAATAAAACAAAATATGAAAATTGTTATAAAATAAGGCTTAGAGATTAAATATTAATTATAAAATTTTTTATTATATTATTTTTTAAATATTTTTTTAGTAAAATATGTTATTTTCATTTATTCATATTATTATTTTCTCTACAACAAATCGAACTTATATCAAGATAAGTTTTAATCATATTTAAAATAAAGGACAATTTGGTAATCTTGTTTTTTCATGAATTAAATATAATTTTTAATCTATCACATCCATCAAATCACTCACAAACTTTACTCTAAATCCACTCACTTTACTCTAAATCCACTTGAATTCATCCTATCCCTCTCCCTCCAATCAATGATGTGGGAGAGAGAGGGAAGGACGAGGGAAATTCGTCTATTTTTCAATCATCTCTGTTATGCAATAGTTTGAAGGTAATATCAAGATTATAATTCTGTCCGCAATTTATTTTTCAGCATAATTATGAAAAGGATGTCAAAATAAAAAAAATTCCAAATTGTTATAAAATAAGGTTTAAAAAGTAATTTTTAATTATAAAATTTTTTATTACATTTTTTTTAAATATTTTTTATTAAAATATGTTACTTTCATTTATGCATTTTCGTATTTTTTCTACGATAAATCTAACTTATATAATGATAATTTTTAAGTATTTTTAAAATAAAGTACAATTTGGTAGTCTTGTTTTTTTATGATTTAAATATAATTTCTAATCTATCACATCCATCAAATCACTCACAAACTTCAACAAAATTTACTCTAAATTCACTCACTTTCACCCTTAATCCCATTAAAGTGAACAAGACAAGCTTCACACTCTAATTCACTTGAATTCATCCTATCACTCTCCCTCTAATCAACGATGAGGGAGAGAGAGGTGGAGGAAGAGGGAAATTCTTCTATTTTTAAATAATCACTGTTATGTGTTGGTTTGAAGTTGATATTAAGATTATAATGATGTCCGCAATTTATTTTTCAACTTAATTATGAAAATGATGTAAAAATATGACTTTTCATATTATTTTTACAAAAATAATTAATAACGAAAATTTGAAAATTGTTATAAAATAAGGTTTAAAAAGTAAATTTTAATTATAAATTTTTTTATTACATTATCTTTTAAATATTTTTTTATTAAAATATGTTACTTTTCATTTATACATTTTCATATTTTTTTCTACGATAAATCAAATTATATAATGATAATTTTTAGTTATTTTTAAAATAAAGTATAATTTGGTAATCTTGTTTTTTTATGATTTAAATATAATTTTTCATCTATTACATGCATCAAATCACTCAAAAACTTCAAGAAACTTTACTCTAAATCCAGTCACTTTGACCCTTTAATCCCCGTAAAGTGAACAAGACAAGCTTCACACTCTAATTCACTTGAATTCATCCTATCTGATAACGCTGTCGTCAAGCGATCAAATTAATACTACTTATCTATAACAACTTCAGTATTGCTAACAAGGTAGCCAAAAAATTAGTATAGGTTAAGTTAACCTTTAGTCGTCTCCCAACGAACACGAAATTGATTTTTAACAAGTTAGTTATTATAATATCTATGAAAAAGTGTTAGTCAAATAAAAAAAAATGAAAGATAAATATAAAAAGATAAAATAGGATAGAAACAATAGTAAATAAAAATAGGTCAATTCCACTGCTTTTTCAAAATAGGATTCATCATTGGTTTCCTAAAGATTATCGTTATTGATTTCTTGTTTAAGACTTCAAATTAATCAATGTAACCTCTCAATTAATTTGTTGCCGTCCTTACTTTTAACCAAAGTAACTTCTCAATCAAAACCAAGAACTTTGTAGATTAATCTTAGAAAATTTAACCAAAGTAACTTTTCAATTAAATATTACTAATCTTAATCATCTCCATTCTTTTACCTCTTATATCTACTAAAAAGCTAATTAAGAAAAGTAACTTCTTGATTAATTCTAATCTAAGTTTTCACCTTTAATCAAAGTAACTTCTCAATTATTAGCAAAAACTCCTTCAATCATATGAAAGTTTCTAAAATTAATCAAAGTAACTTCTCAATTAAAATTTAAAAACCCTTGGACTTATACGATTGTTATGTTATGTAGATTTAACACCGTGCTAACTTGCTACAATGTAGAAATCATTACTTTTACAAAATTAAGAATCAAAAGACATAGATGAAAATAAATCTCAACAAGAATCAAAAGAACAAACAAATTAATTGATCTAACCTCAGAATCCAATTAAGAAATTACAATGGAATCAACCCAAGAAGTTTAGAACTCCATGAAATACAAAATAGAAATAGAAGAAGAATAGAGAGAGAAAGGAAACGAAATTAGGCCCCCCTAAGGGTTCCTAAACTCCGAACTCCCGAACTTGTTCTTTCTGCTTCTCCCTTGGTGTCTTTATATAGGAATTAGACTGGGCTTTTCTGTTGATAAAATCTCTCAAATATCTTTTAAACTAAAGTTAAAGATAAATATTTAAATATATTTGGAGAGATATAGACTATTTGACAAATATAATTGGTTGATAATATCAATATCTAATATAATTAAATTCATTAATTAATTAAAGATATATGATAAATTATCACCAATTAGTATTTGTATTAATTTTCCAAATCAACCCTTTATAATCTCCTTAAATTATCTTCTAAATATATCAATATCTTCAAGATATATTTGTTTGTTGTGGAACTAAAAATATTCAAGAAGATCTTGTCATATTTAAAAAGATTTGGTAGTTATTATCTTTTAATATTTTATGATATAATTAAATAAGATAATTATTTAAAAATAGCAAATAAAATATCTAAGATATAGTTTTCCCAAATTATCTTCTATCATAAAGATAAAGAAAACCACAAGGTCCAATTTTTTGTTGCTCTCTTCTTGGCTTAGCCAAACTTCTTCACTTTTTCAAGATTTTCTTGTTGTCTTCATGGAATGCTTAGCTTGGATTTTTGTGATTTTGATAATTTCCTATTCTTAGATTTATCTTTAAGGTGTCATGAAGCTTTAAGCAATTTATTTCCACACTTCCATGAGCTCAACTTAGCTGCAGCTGCACTAACACACCTCAAAATATCCAAAGAACATTTATGCAACTAAAAAGCTATTTTTAACATGTTTTTGTATTTGATGCTCAATAAACCCAATTATAGGAAATCCCAATTAAATCATTCTTTAAGCACACAAATTCAATTAAAATACCCAGAATTAAACATTAAATGAGTGCAAAAATTCGCACTCATCATAACCACACACTTATCCTTTTGCACTCCTGGGCAAAATTGATCAATTCCAAAACTTGTTCTGAGGTATTTTATTTCACATCAACAGTGGATCAAAGGAATGAACCTTATTTGATACAAATCAATATTCTAAAATCAAATTACCATGCATAAACTAACGGAAAGATTCTATTTTCACACATGAGTTAATCTTTTGAATTCAAAAGACATTCAATGATGAAAGAAAACACTCAAGTTAAATATGTATTTTCTCACCAAAATTCGCTCAAGTGTTTGGCTTGTGTTTTCACTCAAAATACCCTTTTAAGTAAACACTTCTAATACTTAACAAGACTCTAATATTCACAAACTTTCAGAAAATATGCATTCAAAGATCATGAGGACTTTTCACAGGTTATGATGGGGCCAAAGCAAAGGTAGGAAAAATTTTAGAATTTTTGGGTTTTTTAAATAGTAATGTTGGAATAATAATGGAGCATAATTTCAAAAACAACTCTTTTTCGTTGATTGCTTTGTTGCTCTCTCTTTTTTGAGAAAGCGATCATTTTTTTCATTTCAACACTTTTTCATCAACAAATTTTCCTTTTGCCATTTTTATTAATTTGTGGGTGAGGTACTCACCCACACACTTTATTCCTCATCCAATCCTATCATAATCCACTAGCTCATTTCTTCCTTCCTAAGATAAGGAAAAACATGGTCTTTTTCTTTTTAAGGGTTTATAATGGGCTTAAAACAAGAAAAAAGAGGTTTAAAGCTCAAAGGGGCTACCAATGGATTAATATCAACGTGGGCTTATTTGGCGAAGTAGCTAAAAACAAGAAATGCCTTAGTCATATCAAATCATGCATATTCACCTAAGCTGCAAAACAAAAGAATCAAGCTAAACATTTGAGTATAAACAAACATGAGCAAGTCACTCAAGAAAAAATAGGAATGACACATGGCAATCCATCCTTTGCAATAAGGCTCAAGACTCACAAGGTCAAAATTCTTTCACAAAAGATTTAATCAAGAAATTCTCAAATCAACTCAATTAGCAAATAACAGAAACAATACACCTATATCAACATGATTTTTATTTTTCCAGAATGATGATCATCCCAATTACTGAATTAAATCCCAAAATCCAATGTCAATACGTTTTATTGAAAGCAGGGAAATATTTTTTGTGGATTTCTTATGAGACATATTCTTTAAAATTTTCACTTAGTAAAAAGTTAATACTTTCACAATTTTGTCAAAAAGAAATTACAAATATTTTTTCTTTTTAAATGAAAACAAAAATAAAAAATTGAAAAACAAAAAAAAAAGAAAAATCCTACGTACAATTTGTCTCCCCCACACTTATTTCAAAAAAAAATGTCTTTGATGGACTTATTTTGGGGAGGAAACGAAAAATTGTGACTTTTGGCTCATCTGGCCATATGTCAAAATTTATTTTTTTTTAATTTTATAAAGTACAAGTCAGCTTGTACAATTTTATTAAAGAAAATAAAAACGTATATTTTTGAAATTTTTTTAATATTTTTAAAATTAAAAACAAAAACAAAAAACAAACATGCATGCAAATTAACTTTTTTATCAACAATGATTTCAAAAGAATTTTGAATCTAACCTCTTTTCCTGTTGCAGCAACCTTTCTTCTTTTTCTGCAGCCATGTCAACAAAGA
>Ga0214544_1005703_pt1 | contig 23831 bp, 19 predicted proteins | sample CNSS3metaG_FD_160074 | JGI IMG/M metagenome (GOLD analysis project Ga0214544, IMG submission 160074) | Root nodule microbial communities from cowpea collected in UCLA plant growth center, Los Angeles, California, USA - CNSS3 | ecosystem: Host-associated > Plants > Roots > Nodule | place: USA... | reverse complement strand
CACACACACACACACACACACACATATATATATATATATATATATATATATATATATATATATATATATCAATGAATATTAATAAGAGATCGACAATTATAATAACAATAAGAGATAAAAAGTATATGAGGAAAGGAGTAGAAATAGCCTGGGTTGAGGCACGCATAGTGCTATCCTTAGAAAGAAAACGCCTCTATCGCACAATCATATGTGTTTCAAATCAAATAATATGCGTTTCTCTCTCAAGATATAACAACCCATCAAATCGATCGAGTGCAGCGAAGGATCTCCGAACCTTATGAACACCAATGTCTTAAAGATAATATAGAAAGAAAAGAATAACACATTGGAGAAAACTCTAGTATTTATTATTCTTTTTTATTGTTGTTTTTTTTTTCCGATGCACTTAAGTGGTATTTATAAGTAGAAAATGAAGACAAAGGAAGTAAATAGTAATAAGAATATAGTCGTTAGTCATAAAAAATATTAACCCATAAGTTAATGGTTTATAAACACATGAGTAAACAGTAAATTTTTTATTTTAATTATTTATTTTAATTATTTATTTTATATTTACAATAATAAGTTAACGTTAGTATTTTTATAATTTATTATAACTTTAATCAATTATAATTTGATTTTGTATCAAATTAATATTACCTATTATTAGTATCAATATAAATATATTATTACTTTTAGAATTAAATATATAAGTAATAATAATATGATAATGATTTATTAATATTATATATATTGACACACCAAAAACAATCTAGTTATTGGATTTTATTTTTATATACTTATAAATTAATTTTTATATAACTACGGAACTTTCAGTAGCTGGAAAGAAATTCATTTTATTCAGAGATTTTGAAAAATTAAAACGTTCTAAACTTTTAAATGAAAAAGAAAAAAATAAATTAATAGAGGAACTGAACAATTAATTTATTTTTAAAAGGTAAAACCTTTTTTACTTTTTCTTTACAATAGAATGAATAAGTACAAAAGGTATACGTAGTTCGGAAGTAGAGAGGGTTACTTCATGAACAAAATGCCATATTTATAAATTTTCACCAACCATGCCCTCTAGGTTTTTTTTTTTAAAATTAAAGGGTTTTAACTTTGTTTATAAGTGATGTATAGAGTTGATTATTTACATGCAATTATTGTGAATTGATTTGGGTAATTGACTTTTATTTTACTTTTCCGTTGAAGAAGAAATTGAAAAAAATATTTTTTTAAAAAAAAGAAAGAAAAAGTCTTTCAAAAATAAAAACACTTTTTAAATGAACAAAAACCATAGTTTAAAAAACAAGAATTTTACAAAATAGCTAGGCAGTTAAGTTATATTTCAATGGACTGAATCAAGGACAGAAAAATTATTCTATCCATTTTTCTACACAAAGTAAACTTGGGGAAATTAACTTCTTCCTTAATTCTTCGTTAACACCTACAATAAATAAATAGTTTTCTTCCATAGGAAATTGTCTTTCACTGGGCCAATTCCACCCTTTCCCAAGGCATCATATAGGGCAGCCACTATTACTACTTAGATATATATTTCTAAATTCTTAATTAATATATAATTGTCTTGACTTTTGACTGAGTCCAATGAACATCATGATGGTGATTTGATCAGGGTTGATATCATTATTCTATTATTTACTCTACAGCTATAATTCAAAGGGAAACCAGTGCAAATCCCAATTAATTAGTTGTTTCTTGGTCTGGCATGTTTGTGGTGACAAGTATTTTTTTTTTCTTTTAACTAAGTTTCATTTAAAGATGTAGAAGGAAATCATTCCATCTGTTTTATGTAGAGATATTCAAACACTCTTAAGAATATTTAATGCAAGATTAATTCATAATTTGGGTTGAATTTATTTACTCTTTTATTATATAAGTAATAGCCAAAAACACACTTCAACGATTTAAAAAGAAAACAAAACAAAATGAAGCAAATTATAAGGTAGGAAGACCCTGTCTATTCTTAAAAAAATCATACACAAGAACTAGTTGACTAAGGCCACAAAATAGGATTTTGTTCACTATGAAAACATAGCTGGCAAAAACATCACCTGAAAACAATGAAAACTTAAGAAAAACAAACATATATTCAGGCATTTTTGTTTTGTTCTACCAAGAGAATGTGAAGAAGCTATACTTTCATCATGAAAGAGTCAATCTAAAATCACCCATATTCACACGTTCCAAATTAACAATAATAGTAAGGAGTTCAGCTCAATAGCTGAATCCATCCAGTAAAGAAATTATCGAAAAAATTTTAAAATATAATTTATAGACTTTTACCTTGAAAATACAAGATGCTATCAATATGGACGAAACATGATAACATGGATGTTTGGTAAATTTCAAAAGAGTTAAGACTTTCCCATCAATTCAACACTTTGTATGGAGAGTTACTTTGAACAAAGTAACTATAGAGGATAATTTGAGTCATAACCGGAAAAAAACGAAGAAATATATAAAAAATATGATTGTATAATATTGACCGTCTATAAAATGTTACAAAAAGTATACATACAAAGTTAACTCTAGAAGTCACAAGTAAATAGGCCTAAAACATGGGTCTATATTAACATCCCCTCAAATTTACAATACTACGACTAAATATATTGAGAGTTTCTCAAATAAAAAATGAAAGAGTAAAACGAAGTGCGACTTGGTAAATATATTTGTAATTTGTAGAGTTGAAGGAACAAATGGTAAGGATATAGTGCCAAGTTGAAGATGATGACGAGTAAAATGACAATCTGTTTCAATATGTTTAATTCACTCATGAAAAATAGAGTTGTGAGCAATATGAATAACACTTTTATTGTCACAATGTAGAGGCATAGGCTCTTTCAAATAGACACCTACATCTACAAGTAACCAACACAACTAAATAATCTCAAAGGTAGTCAAAGCCATGACACGTTACTCAACTTTTGTGGGTGATCGAGATATAACATTTTATTTCTTACTCTTCCATGATATAAGTGAATCATCAAGAAAAATACACCCCTAGTAGTGGATTTTCGATCATTAAGATCATCATTCCAATCTGCATCACAATAGGCACGCAAGTCTAAAGACGATGTAGAAGAAAGCAAAAGAGACTAAAACTAAGTGCGCCGAAGATACCTAAAAATATGAAGAACAACACCTCAATGAACTATTGTGGGAGCTGAAACAAACTGACTAACAACATGAACAACATGTGCAATGTCTGGACATGTCATAGTAAGATAAATCAAACTCCTAACAATAATTTGATATAAAGAAGAATAAGTCAAAAGAATACCATGCGATGGGGAATATTGTACACTTGTCTCAAGAGGAGTATTAAAAATCTTAATGTCAATAAGCTCAGCACGCTTAAATAGGTTAGCAATATAATTGGACTAAGACAAAAGATAACCTTTGGAAGAAGAAACATCCTCAATACCCAAAAATAACGCAGTATACCTAAATATTCATAGCAAAACAATGGGATAATATAGTTTTTAAAGATGCAATTCTATTAAAATCATCACTAGTAATAATCATATCATCAACATATATAAGGATATCTAAATACGTCCTGCATTGGTTTTCCTGACAAGTAATACATAATCATGATGAGTAGCACTACAAGAAAATGTCTTATTAGTAACTAATTTTAGTAACTAAAAGTTGTTAGTCACTATAGTGACCAATTTAGATACCAATTTACAAAATTAAAATTCATTGGTTACTAAAATAGTCACTAATATAAATAAAAAACTATAATTGGTCACTAAATTTGTCACTAATTAATTAGAGAGCAATTTAGTAACTAAGTTATTTTGGTAGCCAAAACTTAGGTAGGTAATTTTTAATGACCAGTTTTCTTTGGTAGCCAAAACTATGGTAGCTAATTTTAAAAACCAATTTAGTGACCAATTATAATTTTTTATTCATAATAGTAACTATTTTAGTAACCAATAATTTTTTTACTTTGTAAACTTGTATCTAAATTAATAATTATAGTAACTAACAACTTTTGGTCACTAAAATTGGTTACTAATGAAACATTTTCTTGTAAACCAAGAGAGATAATTATTGTAGAAAACTTCTGAAACCAAACGCGAGGTGGTTATTTAAGACCATAGAGGACTTATTGAAGTTTGCAAACTTCACCAAATTTGTTAGAGACACATAGTGGTGGAATCATGTAGACTTCGTCGTGTACGAACAATCTTGCAGTCCCAACAAGATGATGATGTGGGCAGATTTAGGGTTGGAAGGTAGCATTGTTTGACATTCAATTTATGTGTAAGGATGCATGTATTTGTTTTAATATTTATATATGATTAAATATAATGACTTTTCCTTTATGCTTTATGAGTTTGTTTTGTTATTTACATAAGACAAGGAGAGACACATTATGGAGAGAGAAAATATTTTGTTGGGGACATGAGACCTAAACACCTTAATATGTTGTTGTCCATTTTTTAGGAAAGAGCAAGAAAAAAATGCACTATGGTATGATGCTTCTTTCTGTTGGGATAGAGACATATAGCACACTTGTCTCATCTGAAAAGAAGAGACTGAGCTATATTAGGTCATGGGACAAGGTATCAAGTCTCATATCACTACATGACACGTGGTCATGATCCTTGTACGCACATATGCACCAACCATAGTGTGCCACATCATCATCTTCAACCTTCTCCCAAATCAGAGTGCCCCACCCTCCCTCTCCGAAGTTAGGGTTTCCTCTCACTGATGTTGGTGCCGCAAACCACGTTGGCGGTCTTAACACCATCCTCGTCACTTCAATTCAAGACGCCAAGGACCGCATCGCGTAGATCGAGTATGTCTTCTGCTCCCAATCTATCCTCAATTTAAATCCGACGCTGCATCGAAACAGCTCCGCATCAATAGAGCTTGAGCGCGAGGACGACGAGAACATGGCGCTGCACAAGAACCTCGTGGAGTTGGTGCAGTCCAAGGTGTCCACTTTGAAAGACACCGAAGAGAAGCAAAACGTTGCGTTTTCGAAATTAGAGGACTATTTGAGCGAGAAGGTGAAGTTTCTCATAAGAATCGAGGAGTTGGACGAGAAACTGAGGAGGAAGACGCAAGAAGTTGAGAGGAAGGGGCGTGAAACTTGTTTCTACAACGAAACTTGCGTTTGAAAATGGAAGAGAGAAAAGTTGTTGCTGCTCATGGGAAGAAGACGAATAGTGGCGCGATTTCATTTTAACCCTAAGAAGACTTATTGCCTCGATTGATTTTAAACTGAGGCATAAACATCTATCTGCCTCGGTTACATGCAACCTGAGGCATATTCCACTCAAAAAGCAATCAAATATGCCTCGGTTATAAGAGACCCAAGGCATAAACATCTATCTGCCTCAATTATAGGAGACCCGAGACATAAACATCTATCTGCCTCAGTTAGATGTGACCCGAGGCATAAAAGTCTGCCACTTGTTTAAAAATATCAAAGCAGCGGGAAAAATAAAAATTGGGGGGGGGAGGGGGGGGTTATGCCTCAATTTTATGTACAACCGAGGCATAAAAGTTTGAAAAAATTACAAAAGTGGCACCGTGTCTTCGTATGCCTCGTTTGTGCATGAACCGGTGCATATTGGGCGCTATAAAAAGTTTATTCTACACTAGTAATATTTTGTGAGAAGAGAGCTAGCGTTCTACACTTTTGGAGTCAACATTAAGTGAGTAGCCTTAAGAAGTATTTTCGGACAAGGGAAGCTAACTATTTCATTAGAATGTTATTTGTTCATTGTGAGTTATATGATGTGTTTTTGCTATTCTTGGTTGAGTTTACTTGAATCTTTGAGAAATGAACAAGCATGTGGATAAGTCTATGATTATTATATCTTAAATGAGTTTATAAAAAAACCTTTTTTATGTGGAAAATGGTTTTGGGGAAATTTAATAGTTTTGGATGGATTACATAGAAGTTAGGTCGTAGAGTAAAAATCTATTGAACTTTTAATCTCATGACTATTGTTATATGATGTGACCTTTCCAGCATGAAAGAGTCACTATGTGTGTACACTATAATGTGTGTTGAATGGTGATTGATATAGGCCACCAGTTTCAGATAAAAGAATGTAGCTAGGAGTGAGAGTCTAAGGAAGTTTCTTGTGGTATTGAAAAATTGTGTGCAACTAGACTATAAGGGTCTTACCCTATCATATGTTACAAAGTTGTGGGTCTTGGTTCGGCCAAGAGCCTTGCTCTATAGACTTGTTATGCTCGGGGCTTGAACCATAATTTTCCAATATCAGATGACAGGTGTAGGAATCTCTTAGTATACTAAATACACTTGCACCTTCCACATGTAGAATCAGGTATCATGCATAATTACATGTTAAAAATTTACATTTGTGTACGTTAATATAGAATGATACCCCAAGTGTGTGATGGTTGATGTGGTGAAAATTTACTATTTTTGCATTACCATGGTTCTGTTTATGTTAGCTCATTTTATTTTCTTATGTTTCGTTGTTTTATCGTACTATGAATGTGTGTTATACGAGAACAGACGATAAAATAAGTAGTGGTGCATAATAGTGAAGGGTATAATCTTTCCTTAAAGAGTAGTATAGAATGAATTTAAGTATTTTATTTTATATTTAAAATTTCATGTAGGATTAAAAATCCATGTTGTAAGTACTCTAAGTCCTGTAATGATGTTTTGAATATAGTTGGTTGGAGATTTATATCTAAATATAAGTCAATTTGATGTATAAGAGATTTTTCTAAGTTTTTGAGTTATGATTGGATAAGACAAGTGTTTAAAAATACGTTATGAGACGATATACCAGTATGTAATCAGACAAAGTGAGGATTAGACATTGTGTTATGAAGTTCGAAGTCAAATGAATGACTAGAAACAATGGTATTAGATGTTGTATCGCGACTTACTATCTAACAGAGTGACTTCAACTTTATCATATGATGGGCATAAATTAGTCACATTAGATAATATGTTTTCCCGTTAAACATTAGATGCTTTAGAGATGCTTAAGGTGCAACGATTCCAATCTTATCTAGTGTTAATAGAGGTTGTGACACCTAATTATGGGTGTTAGACTTAAAGCATATAATTATGTAAAATTGTTCGAAGAGATATCCACTTATTGCAAAGGTTTCAAGTAAAGCTAGATATCTAAGAGTTCAAAAACAAGTGTGGGATAGTTTCTTCATGTTCTTTACGTATAACACAAATTACACAACATCATTCCCTTATGTTCAATCTTATCCCTAGTTGCAATACTATTTAGGTCCATTCTCCAAAATGAATTGTTTTACATTAGGGATTGCATTTGTATTCCATAATAATTGAAAAAATTAATCCTTTTTACCCCTAATATTATTCTGTAATATTTTGTATGCAGATTTGATTATATATGTATATGTATATCATACTCTAATTTTCATTCTCATAAATTTTTATACATGTGTATATGTTTATGTATCTCACACATATACGAAATTGTGACAATCTGATAGGAATACATGTCATCATGAAGAACATTACCATATTTACCCTTGAGAATCACCTTACCAACAGAGATAAGGTCAACATAAGAATCAACGTGGAAATTCCAAAACTGGTGAAAAATCATGACCATTGTCTAATAACAACTAGAGAATAACACTATGCGAAAATTTTACAACACATAAACAACTTTCACATGCCCTTTGATCCAAATACAGTCACACTCTCTAAAGCAAAAATTTAACTTAAACCTCACGACACACTAATACAAGATTATAAGAAAAATACAAATACAAACTTAAAATGTCTTTAACTTGAAGCGACTAAAACCATGAACTTAGAGTTCATTATATAACCACTACCACCCACGTCATTGCTTATCCTATTTGATGTGAGACTTTCCATAATATATTATTTTCATCAATGAATTATTTTCATCAACTTAATACCATCCTAAGTTGAAATTATTACTTGTCCATATTTTCTCGAATCCGAAAACTATACAAATTCAATCATGTTTGGGCTAAATAGAATGGTTTATATGAAGATATTGATTTAGACTCTCATTCGAGTCTAATCAACGACATTTCTTACAAAACCTACTTCACCCCAACTCTAATTAACTTCTTTATCAAATTTAATAAAGGTATAATTACTCAGATAATACCTAGTTTAGAGGTAGTGTGTCAAATAGGTACCCAATTTTAAAAAAGTGTCAATTGCATCCCCAAATATGTTAATGTGCATCAATGCAATCCATTTACTTTGATGCCATTAGAATGGTTAACGTTGATTGATTGAGGTTGATCTAAGATTCAATTTTTGAACACGTGGAAATTATGCAATTAGTGATGTGGATTTGTGGCTGGTAATGTAAATTAGAAAAGAAAAAAAAGAATTATGGATTTGGGAAAGTTAAGTTTGTTGAGGGAAAGAACAACATGAGAAGAAGACGAGGAGAACACGATTTAGGTTTCACTAGCATTCTTAAGTGAAAGTGTAGTTCGAAGGCATCATTGAGAGCGACGTGGGTTGGATCGTGGATGAAAGGTGAGTATTCCTTTGTCTTATACTGGTTTGGTTGTTGATTTTAGGGTTTTATGAGTGTCTTGATATTGGGATGATTTATGGTGTTTAGGTTCACTGTATTCACTAACATAAAAAATGCCTATAACATCGCCCATATAACGTCTGCCCGAAAGAAGCCTAATGTTAAAAATGACTAGTGACATTTTTGTAAATAATGGAACTTTTTTAACGTCTGCCCATTGCAGATTAGACATCACTTAACGTCAGTCTCGAGCCACCCCAACGTCTTTTTTTTAAATGACGTCTGCCCACTGCAACACACACATAAATTAACGTCGACCCAAAGCACCATAGACGTAAATTAACGTCAGCCCAAAACAGCACAAATATCAGTTAATGTTGACCTCTCACCTCCTGATGTCAAAATCTGCATAATATTGTGCGAAACATCATTGTTGTTTTGTCCGTTCCCCACCGACGAGCATGATTCGACCTCCCCTATGTGAGTTTGCATCGTTTTAAACCACTAAACTTGTTGGGATTTGATTGTGGATTGATTTTAGGTATTTTGAACAAAACATTTTTCGTTTTCGTCCCCATTTGCAACATTTTGAGGTTCGTCCCACTTGCTCTTCGTCCCCATTTGGCTAGTAGTGAGGAGACCCTAAAGCCACCCTCTCCAAGTTCGTCTCTCATTTTGCTAGAAGAGATTAGTTTTTCATTTCTTTCATTTATTTGTAGTCTCTTGTTCAGAGTATGTATATAATTGCATATATTTCTTATTATAGTTTTAATCTTAGACTATTTTTTTTGTTAGTTTTTTTGGCCTATTCCTTTTTTTATTTGAAATTTTATAATAATATTTGTAAAATTTGCAGATAAAATTATATTTATTATTAGATGATAGATGTTTAAATAATTCTAGTTGTATTTGATTTTTGATTATTATCGTTGCATTAATTGTTATTTTATATATGTAGATTAATTATAATTTTAGTATACACTAAGCGAAACTTAGTTCCCGTTTGAGATTTAGTACAAATGATTAAATTTTTAGTTGTTTGTATTAAATCTTGAATTATCCAATTGAAAAGTTTGAATTTTTTTTTTCATAATTGGCTACAACGTGTACATTGAGGTTTATGCATAAATTTGATAAAATTTCGATTGAGGCAAATTTGTGTTATTGTCTAGATGCATACTTGATTGTGATAATGAGTGATCACTTTCATTTCGTGTACTTTAAAAACCAATGTGAAATGCTGTCGAAATTTTTGTGAAATTTATGATGTTTGACTTCTTTGTATACATGTTAGCAAATTATGAAAAATAGTTTTTTCGAATAGGTAGGATCTCAGCTTATGAGAGTTAAAAGTTTGAAATTGATGGAGTTTTTACAGCCATAATATGGATCAAAGCTGGAAGAACGAGCGTCACATCAATGAAGAGTATGAAATTAGGATTTTTGAGTTTTTGCAATATACTCAAAAGCATGCAATCTTAGGTAACATGACATATTTTGTCCTTGTGTTTGTTGTCTTAATCAAATACATCACGACTTGGGCACAATGCATGATTATCTATTCATCTTTGGTATAATGAGGAGTTATACACTTTGGACTTGACATAGAGAAGTATTAGACAAGCCTACGACGTCACGAGGAACAGATTATGTAGAAGACTTAATGAATGATCATTTAGAAGACATGGTGCGTGATGTTGAAGAGAAAAATTTTGGAAAAGCTCATTTATATGATTCTCTTAAGTCCGATTCAAAGGAAGAGTTGTACCCAGGATGCACTAAGTTTACGCGATTGTCACCAACTTTGAAATTGCTCAGTTTAAAAGCAAAGAATAGATGGACGAATACAAGTTTCACAAAATTGTTGGAGTTATTAAAGGAGATGTTTCCAGAAAATAACACATTACCTATCTATAATTACGAGGCTAAGAAAATTTTATGTCCAATGGGTTTGGAATATCAAAAGATACATGCATGCCCTAATGATTGTGTTTTATACAGAGACGAGTTTGTTTCGTTGAAGGCGTGTCCAATATGTGGTTTATCGCAGTTTAAAAAGAAAATTGATGGAAATAGTGGCTGTGAAGACAAAGATGGTCCACTTGCTAAGGTGTTGTGGTACCTTCCTATAATACCTGGGTTCAAACGACTATTGTTCATTAAAGAAGATGCAAAGAACCTGAAAATGGCACGTTGATGGAAGAAAGTGTGATAATCTTCTTTGACACCTAGCTGATTCTCCACAATGGAAGAAAGTGTGATAATCTTCTTTGATAATCAAACATTTCAAAAATTTTGTGCAGAGCCAAGAAACTTAAGACTTGGACTTGCTACAGATGGTATGAATCCTTATGGGAACTTAATTAGCAAACATAGTTCATGGTCAGTTTTACTGATGATTTACAATTTATCTCCTTTGTTGTGCAAGAAGAGGAAATATATGATGTTGTATATGATGATATCGGATCCTAGACAACCTAGAAATGACATTGATGAGTACTTAAAGCCATTGATCGATGATTTGAAACTGTTATGGGTAAAATGTGTCGATGTGTACGATTCATATTATCAAGAATCTTTCTGTTTGCATGCAATGTTGTTTTGCACCATAAATAATTTCCAGCATATGGAAAATTGAGTGGTTACACTGTTAAAGGTCATTTTGCATGTCCCATTTGTGAAGAAAGCACAAGTTATATTCAATTGAAGCACGGTCAGAAAATTGTGTATACAAGACATGAAAAATTCATTCCTCTAAATCATCCTTATCGTAGAATGAAAAAAACATTGAATGGAAATCCTGAGGATGAAGTTGTAACAGGACCCCGCAATGGTGAAGAATATACAACCAAGTGAAAAACATTGACATTGTGTTTGAAAAACATCAAAAGAAAAAGACCACAGAGAAAAACATTTTGAAGAAATGATTAGTCTTATTTAATCTTCCATATTGGTGTAAACTTGAGGTAGGACATTGTATAGACGTGATGCATGTTGAAAAACAATGTATGTAACAGTGTCATCGAAACTTTAGTAAATGTAAAAGCAAAGACTAAAGATGGGGTAAAAGCACAATATGATTTGGCTTAAATGGGCATCCGTTCTAAGTTACATCCACAATCAATTGGAAGACGCATTTACCTGCCTCCAACTTGTCACACTTTTTTCTAGAAAAGAGAAGCAATTTTTTTTGTCACACTCTTCAAATATTAGTAGCCTTGTTTCTATGTAAGATTTAAAGTTAGTGGATTTAAAGTCTCAAGATTGTCATGTGCTGATACAACAACTTTTACCAGTAGTTTTTCGAGTCATCTTACCTACTTTTGTTAGAGGTATTCTAACATGTTTGTGTTTGTTCTTCAATGCCATATGCAAGAAATTTATTGACCCTCGAGTGTTAGATGATTTGGAAAATGAGGCCATTAGACTATTGTGTAAATTGAAAATGTATTTTCCACCTTCATTTTTTCAATATCATGGTTCATTTGATAATTCATCTTGTGAGAGAAATTCAATTATATGGGCTAGTTTTCTTGAGATGGATATACCCAATGGGGAGATACATGAAGATCTTAAAGGGATATGTCAATAATCAGTATCGACCAAAAGAGAGAGGTAATTACTGAAGAAGCCATTGAATTCCGCTTAAGTTATATGTCAAGTTGTAAACCAATTGGAGTTCTTAAGAGTAGACATGAAGGTAAATGTGAAGGTAAGGGGGTGTGTTAAGTGAAAATTCAAAGTGTTAATAGAAAATTATTTGATCAAGTCCATTTGTACATCTTAAACAATACTGTAGAAGTTATTCCTTACATTTCACAACACATTCATGAAATGAAATCTACACACCCACGAATGAGTAAAAATGGGCATTTAATGAACACAACAAAACTTTCTTATCATGGTTTAAGAAAAACATTTAGTGACTCCAAATGTTTCTGAAACTCTATTGAGGCTAGCTAGTGGACCGAACACTTATGTAATTACATATGCGAGTACTACATAAATAATTATTGTTTCTATTCAAAGATGGAAGATGAAAAAATTAGAGTTCAAAATAGGGGTTACACTTGAAGCTGAAGTTGTACATTTCGTCAGTTCTAAGGACAAAAGTCCAATTACGACATCCATGAGTTATTTGGAATAATACAAGAAATATGGGAAATTGACTATGTAACTTTTAGAGTGTAAATTTTCAAGTATAAATAGGTTTATAGTAATTCAGGTGTGGGGACAAATGATCTCGGCTTCACTTTGGTGAATCTTAACAAGATGAGTTATACAAATGAACCATTTATTATGGCTAGTCAAGCAAGACACATTTTTTATGTCATTGATCTAACCAATCAGGAATGGTCAATTGTATTAGAAAGACGAAGCATGCACAAAAATGATGATAAAGATTATCTATACATACTTGAGAAAACGTCTTTTTCATCAAGAACCATTCAAGACAAGGTTGATGATGTAACCGATGACATCCATGTTATTCGAAGTGATCACAATGAAGGCATGTGGGAGAAAATAATACCTTGATAGGTGTTTATTTAATAATATTGTCACATTTACAATTTTTTATTTTTCCTTTTGTTTTAATATAATAGAGGTTATTGAGTATATTTTCATTGCTAACATTTCCTAATGATATGTTTTAGGTATGACGAGCTTCGGATCAGACCACGACGAACTTGATAGATCTGTGACTCGGTTGTCAGATGTTACAAACCGATGGGAGAGGATGTTAGTCCAGTTTGATCCTCGATCGGGTGAACCCAATGGCCCATGGGAAAAAAAGTACTGTAGCATTATTAGAGAAAAAAGTGAAAGAGTCTCGTGCACAATCTTTGGGACTTGAGTCCCCTAATTTAGTACCTGCAATTACGAGATATGAGATGTGAAAGGCTGCTCAGACTAAGTCTGACGGGCACATGACATCACAATCAGCTTAAATCATATCTCTTAAAATAGTTAGTACAAATCCTATTCGACTATCATAGTTCATGTGTTTCTCCTTTTTTATTAAACTTGCATATGTGGTCATGATGAGTTAGTTGAGCAAGAGACTCAGGGTTCGTTTGTTGGCCATTGTTGGGACGATGTACTCACAACAAAAATATGAAGGCCAAAACACCCAAGACGTGTGTGTGGTGTTAAAGGTGACATTAGTCTTCGAGATTACTTTGGTCCTCCACAAAGAAGTAATGAATTCGTAAGTCAAGAGACCTTGAGGAAGATGGAGCAACAAATGGAGGATAGATTCAACCAATGCATGGGAATTATGAAGCAACGTTTGATGGAATAACTTCAACAACAAAAACAAATACAAAGAACACTTGAAGAAAAACTTCAGTCTATGCAGTAGCAGAATATGAAGCACAAGTTAGTATGAGTTATTGGTTGCTGAAGAACCCCCACGTGTAGTGGCCATAAGATGACAACTTCAGGGCGGGGAGACTATCCATGGTGTTCCTCTATTGTCCCAGTATGTGTGTGTGATGATTGATGAAGCTTGAGATCCCCATGCTTAAGTGCCTATGCCAACTTCTAAAATCCAATTTGTTGGGGAGGCTTTAGGCACATTTATACCTTGACCTAAAACATTGATCATGCCATACTTTAGCCCACTAAAGGTATTATGGCACCATATTCTTAATAGTTCAATCTTACTATTTATTAAGTTTTTGACATCATACTTTTCTAAATCTTTATTTCAATCCACCCATCCTGAAAAATAGTTGGTCTGACGTCCATGTGTTATACGTGAAGATGATGAAATGGCATAAGCAAAAGATGATCCTCTAGGAAAGCTACTTTTGAAATTACACAAGTTGAAAAGATGATAGGCAAAGCTAAAGTAGGAGTTAAGAGTATTTGGCAGGAGACATTGTACATTAACGTGAATGATGCACTAGAGATCATTGTAGGAGACAAGATGTTGAATATTTCAGTCATATAACTATGGTGCAGGTAAGATTTTTTATTATATTTCATATTTAAAACTTGGAAATAGTACCTTTTAATTTATACCTAATTTTCTTTTTGTAGGTACATGGATAAAGTCATTGTGGACCAAGGTCGATCTTTCGTCTATGGACTCATTGAACCTCAGACCATTCAACCTTCGGGAAACTCACATGACCACATTAAACTTTATTTGAAAACATGGATGGCTGAGTCAAATAGAGAGATCTACTTTGTGTCATACATTGATGGATAGGTGCTTTTGCTTGTAATATTTTATAAGTATTATTAAGTATTTCGATTAAGTATTTGTGATTGATGGTAGGTACCATTGGCAATATTGGTCATCATTCCAAGACAATTCACAATTGTATGATTTTATTCATGTCATAGGAAGATTCCACCTGCTTTGAAAAACATGTTTCAAGAGTAAGTGTTACTTTTTTTCATATCATCTACTCTATTATATTAAAACTAACCTATATGTATCTACTTAGTTATATTAAAACTAACCTATGTTTTATGTTTCCAAAATTTCATTAGAATTGTGGGTAAGCCTAAAGGCCAATAACTTAAAGTATTATATCCAAAGGTTGAAACTCATTCATTTTAAAGTTAAAAATTTCCGCATGTCAACTTATGACTTTGATATATGATTATTTTATTTGAAATGTTTAATGTAACAAACAAGAAGATTCATGGGAATGTGACTATTATGTCATGTCTATGATAAGAACAATAATTCAAATTGCAATTAAAGATTATTGGATAGAGGTAATAATATATATATATATATATATATATATATATATATATATATATATATTTCACATATTATAAATCATATCAAACTTTAAAGAATGACATTCATACATAATGAAGTTGTATTATTTTTTCAACGGTTCAAGAATTCATCACCTCTACCAGATGACATTATCCAGACACTAAGATAGGAGTTGGTAGCATATCTATTAGAAAGATGGAGTTGATACCACTTGGATTAGAACTTTTTTCAAAAACTTTGTTGAATAAAAATTTCATGATGAAATTTTTAGTTTGGTGTTATTTGTATTAGTTTCGAATACTTTAGTTTTATTAGATATAACTGTTAGTCCATAAATGTACTAGAAATATTTAGAAATTGTTCTAGATTTTTTTTAGGTGTAGGAATGTTGTAAAAATAGAAAAACTTGAAAAAAACAATACTTTTTAACGTCTGGTAGTACCTTGACAGACGTCAAAGGACATCGAGTAAAGTAAACCTCGACATCATTTGATGTTTGGCAAGGCACTACTAGACGTCTACAACCTCTAACGCCGACGTTGGATAAAGTTAGTCTCACTTGGCCCCGACATTAATTAACGTATGCACCGCTTTTCGACATTAATTTTGACGTCACCCAATACGATGACGATGTTTGGGCAGACGTCAAAAACCAAAAATATCGGACGTTAAAAGTCTTTTTTATATTAGAGATTTGATGTTTTTGTAGTTTCAATATTTTGCTTTTGTTTTTTCTAATGTTGTTGAGTCAGTATTACTTTATTGATTTGGTCCCCCACTATATGTGACGGTGACGATGTTGAGGTTATGGTGTGGCACCCCTTTGTAAATTTTGTTGTTGTCTTGGTTGTATGGTTTGTAAATTGTATTTCACAATTTGGGTATTTTCTTATTTAACAAAGATATATAGATAGGGATATAATATTTGAGATGAACGAGGAAAATTTCGAAGTGGTGGTTCACCATGGGGGAAGGTTTGTAAATGATGGTTCACTAAAATACGTTAGAAAGAGTAGTAGTTTCTTATGTGACCTAAACAAATGGAGTTACATTGAGATAATGTCAATTTTGAGGAAAATAGGTTATGCGAATGTGAAGGAGTTGTGGTATTTAGTAGGTGGAGGTTCTATTTTGAAAGGAAGGTTGGAGTTGTTGAGTGATGATAGAGGTGTATGTCGTAAGGTCAACATTGCCTCACTGAATGGCCAAGTGTAGATTTATGTGGTGCACTTCATGTGTGAACCTCAAGTAGTACATATGTTAGAGGACCAAGCTATTGTGGAGCGGAAGGGTCATGACCAAGGTCATGAGGAGGGGGAAGGCCAGGACCAAGGTGATGTGGAGGGTGGGAGTGAAGCAAAGTATAATGTGGAGGGTGAGGCTAAGGAAGAACCTATTATAGAGGGTGGGATTGAGGTAGAGGATAATATGGAGGGGAAGGGTGATGAAGAAGTTTTTGTGAAGGGTGAGAGTAAGGGTGAAGATAATGTGGAGAGTGAGGCTGATGAAGAAGATGTTGTGGAGGGTAAGGCTGAGGAAGAAGTTGGTGTAGAGGGTGGGAATGAGGCTGAGGAAGTTGGTGTGGAAGGTGAGGCTTAGGAAGAAGTTGTTGTGGAGGTTGGGAGTGTGGCTAAGGAAGATGGTGTGGAGGTAGACTATGAAGGTGATGATGACTTTGAGGTCAATAGTTGAACTGAGTCTAAAGGGGAGTCATAAGTTAAGATGAATTATATGATGTCATAATTGATGGAAAGGAATTTGAAGATAAATTGTATGATGTTAGAATTGAAGGACATAAAGTGGTTGGAGAAAGTGGGTGTTCTGGAACAAATTCAAAGGTTAATGATGTGTATGACAAAGGGTGTCTAATACTGAATGGGAGTTTGAAGCATTAGATAGTTGTGAATATAGTGATACAACAAATGATGATACAAACATGTATGGTCACTTTGGGATATTCTCAATGCCCAAAAGTATGGAGGACTACATTGAGAAGTTGGGACGTACTTCGTTGAAAAGGAAGAATTCACTGAGGCATACAGAACCTATGGTGTGTACAATGGTAGGAAGTTAAAAAATTTTAGAAATGACAAAAAAAGAGTTTGTATGAAGTGTTTGGGTGTCAAAGGTAAATGTAAGTGGTATGCATATTGTCCTTATAAGGCTACACAAAGTACATGACACTAATGAAGATTATCAACATACACATACGGTAGAGAATTTAATGTGCTTTTAATGACTTCAAAGTGGTTAAATGGGAGGCTAGAGAAGACATTACAAGAGAACCCAAATATAAAGTAGACTGACCTGAAAAACAAAATAGGGAGGAAATGGAATATTGATGTTTCAAGATCTATGACCTTTAGGGCTAGGAATATGGCATATACCAACATTGATGGATCATTCCAAGAACAATGTAAATGAGTGTATGACTATGCATATGAACTTTTAAGGTCAAATCTAGGTTCAACTGTGAAAGTCCATGTTGATGAAAATGAGGGTAATCCAATATTTAAACGACTATAAGTATGTCTCAAGGCTTGAAAAAAGATAGACTTTTCTCTTGCAAGCCTATAATTGGTGTGGATGGTTGTTTTCTCAAGGGAAAATATGGGGGAGAACTATTAACAAATGTAGGCAGAGATGGAAATGACCAAATGCTTCCTTTGGCATATGCAGTAGTTGAAGTGAAGAATAAGGAAACATGGACTTGGTTTCTTGATTTGATGATTGAAGACCTAGGTTAGGCTGAAATTTGTTCCACATTCACATTCATGTCAGACCAACAAAAAGTAAGCTCTACATTTTATTTCTGGTATGCTTTTAAGGTTTTTTATGACTTGTGATAATTTAACAATGACTCCTTATATACTGAATTTTGCATGGACTATTGCCAACTTTGTAAGAATTGTTGCCTAGTGTGGATCAAAGGTTTTGTGTGCGACATATATATTCTAATTTCAGGAAGAAATTTTGTAGGCAAAAATCTGAAGCCTCTATTATGGAAAACAGAATATTGCACACACCCTCAAGCATGGGAGGCTATCATGAGGGAGATTAAAGACTTGAATGTAGATGCTTTTAAGCACTTGATACAAATGCCCATAAGGCATGTATTAAACATTATTTTTATCCAACTCTAACATTGTGTACTATTTTTAATTTGATTTATTTGTTTTGAAAGTAGATTTTGGTCCAGGTCTAGATTTACATCAAGGTCTGCTTGTGAAATTGTTGTGAATTACATGTCTAAGGGTTTCAACAGTACAATAGTGGATGTTAGGAGTAAGGACATCACAACCATGATGGAAGAAATACGAATGTACCTCTTGAAGAGATGGGCATCGAATAGAAAGAAGATAAATGCATTTGAAGGTTCTATTTGCACAATAATTAAAGACAAACTAGAGAAGGAAGCAAAAAAGATTAAATATTGGTTACCAAGGTAGTATCTTTCATAGTTTTTTCATTAAATCTGATTCCCTTGTGCATTTATTTATTTTGAATAATCTTAATTGCAGTTAGTCTAGACAAAAACTTTTTGAGGTCCTCCATACTTATAAGGTTGGGGAGAAATTTGTGGCAAACATAAACAAATAGGAATGTAGCTGTAGGAAATGGACCATAACAACAATTCCCTACCACCACGCACTCACTGCCATTAGATTTTTGAATTTGAATGGAGAGGATTACCTCCCCACTGTTTCTAAAGTCAACCTATGAAGAGACATACTTAGCAATGATATATCTTGTGAATCATATATAGGAAATGACCTCTTATTGTGATATTTTGCCTCCTGTTAAAAGAGTCTTGATTGGAAGACCAAAAAAGAAACGAAGGTTAGAGTCCTGGGAGATGAGGAAGGACGACACGCAAGTAAGTCAAGGTGGAACATGTAAAAGATGTGTGTTATGCAGAGCACTTGGACACAAACGAAATAGTTGTCCCCAAACACCTCAAATAGAGCAGCAACAAACTCCATCAAATACACAGGAAGGAATAACAATTTCTGAACATGGTGAATGAACTGAACCAAGCTAGCCAAGTGAATCACTTCAACCAACTCAGCCTACTCAACCAATTGAAATTAGTGGTGGTTAGCCAAGTCAAATTACTGCATCTCAACCAATTATGCCATCAGGACCACATCAGCCAAGTCACCCAACACAAGCAACTCAAAATTTTTCATGCCAAGACACCTAAGTACCTCAACCAAGTCATATTACTTCATGCGATCAAATTCAAACAACAACAAGAACCACTTATAGAGAAAAATTTTCATTTAGGAGGGTCCAATTTCAAAGCCATGAAGAAATGATTGCAGTTGTTTTTCTTTTGTATGTTGAATATGTATTTCCTTTGTATTGGATCCAATTTATTTTTAAAGAACAAAATTATGAGTTGCCAGCTTTAGCAGGTGCTTTTATTTAGAATGTTATGTGTTTTGAAGAACAAACTTATGTACTCAAATGCATTTTGGATTAATATCATATGTGTGCATTTGGAATTTTATTCATCTGTCTTTTAAGCAAAAAAATGCATATATCATTGACTCCATTTAGGATTTTATTCATCTGTGTTCAACAAAAAAATACGTATATCATTGAGTCCAATTGGGAATAAATGAACACCTTATTTGGAGTTAACTTTTATTTAAACTTTTATAATTCATGTCCTTATTATACAACTTATATTGGTTATCATTTTGTGTATTACTCAAACAATTCGTGTCCTCATATGGGGACCTTATCTTGATTATAACTCATGGTTCTCTGTAAATAACTCAAACAATTGATTCATTTAACAATATGACTCAAACTTCTCATTCATTCAATAACAATTCATTATGAAACCAAATTTCCAAATACATAGCTTCGTACTCACTACACGAGCGACTCTTACAAAATTTCAGCAGTTGTTTGCACCAGTGCAATAAGGGCTTTTGACCCCGGTTATTTTCGTCATTCTGCCTCGATTTTAGAACCGAGACATATTAGGACGAGGCCAAAAGGGGGTGCCTTTTGGCCTCGGTTATCACCTGAGGCCATAGAGACACTTTTCTGCCTCGGTTGTAGAAGGACCAGAGCCATAGGTTCACAATATTTTTTTTAATTAAAAATTTCGAAGAGATTTTGGCCTCGATTATGGTAAGAACCGAGGCCATATAATTGAGATTGATTTTCTCATTTCTCCACTTAGAAAAACGTACTGGTTTAGTGCCAATATGGTTACTGAAGCAATTCAAAAAAGGAAATAGACATTTAAAAGAAAGTTGATTATATACAATTACTTGTAACAATGATTAATAGACTTATTCCAGCCTGAAAACTAAAAGAGGAAATTACAAGTACAAAAACAATAGGCCTGTAATGCCAATAAAGAAAGCTATCATAGAAATCTCATGATCACCCTTGATCATTTGACTACCTCACTTTCAGATCTCATGGACAAGGAGGAACAACTTCAAAAAAGGAGAATATCATTACAAATGCCAGCATCTCCATGCAAATATCTCAAACACGAGGAATAAAGGATTCTTCACACTTACAACAACCAAAGTTATACAAAAATTTACAAAACAATATTTGCTATCTTATTTCAAACGAATAGTCAGTATATACGTCTTGCCAAACCACGTTTTTGTTACTCTCTTGCTACCACTAACACATATAAACTTACTCATCCGAGTTCAGATGAAAGGTAAAATAATTAATTGAAGACGAAAAATGCTCACGTTTTCACTCAAAAAAAGGTTTAATTAGTAACTAATTTTAGTGACCAAAAGTTGTTAGTCACTATACTGACGAATGTAGATACCAAATTACAAAATTAAAAATTATTGGTTACTACAATAGTCACTATTATAATAAAAAAATTATAATTGGTGACTAAATTGGTCACTAATTAATTGGAGACCAATTTAGTAACAAAGTCATTTTGGTAGCCAAAAACTAGGTAGCTAATGACCAATTTCCTTTGGTAACCAAAACTATTGTAGCTAATTTTGAAAACCAATTTAGTGACCAATTATAATTTTTTATTCATAATAGTAACTATTTTAGTAACCAATAATTTTTTACTTTGTAAATTGATATTTAAATTAGTCATTATAGTGACTAACAAATTTTGGTCACTAAGATTGGTTACTAATGAGACATTTTCTTGTAGTGTTTCCTCCTCCACGTGCTGAGCTTGCCATCAAGATGAGCACAGTAGATCCACTCATTACTCGAATCAGGCAACACGCCAATCTCACGATATAGGTAGGAAACGTCGCCGCCGCAGGCGACGCAATGGCAGCGGAGGACGATTTGTTGACACCCGTTCCATGCAGTTAATGACCGCTTTCCCCATCCCTCGCCTGCCTGCATCCGCCGCTCCCTTCATCATCGCCCTTCGCTGGTCACTCCTCCCACTCAGTCGTCACCTCCTCCAACCACCTCATCCTCGCTGCCGGAGACCGACAGGGTCGCATTGCGCTCCTTGATTTCTGCCTCAAGTCTCCCTGTGAGTCTCCCCGATCACATAATCAATCTCCAGCTGCTAAAAAACTAAAAGCCAAACAAAGAAACTCATAGCACAAATTAAGAAAACTCCACTGATGATAGGGGAAAACAAAACCCTAGGCGAAGGGAAAAAAACTTTACGGAAAATATTCACCGATGCTACAAGATTGTGCGACGTAATCATCGGAGAGAGGAGGACGCATCCACTTGGATAGCCGCACAATGAGGGCTTGGCACTGCTCGATGTCGCAGAGAATGATGGACTCTTCGTCTTCTGGCACAAGGGTTTGGTCGATGAACACGTCTTCGTCCACGAAGTCCTCTTCCTGAGTCATTAAGGCTTGCTTCGGCGGTGGAGGTTGTGGCGCCACCGTCGTTGTCGCGCGCTTTCTTGAGGCGTTATTGCTCATTGGAATTGGAAGAGAGGGAGAGAGATGAAAGCGACGAGTGCAGCATGGCCAGAGGCGAGACGCGACGGTGGTCAGAGTAGCGCAATGGCAGCACAACGTGGTTGTAGAGTTTCGCATGGTGGTGGTGGGTGGCTGAAGCAGTAGGTTGCAGAGATAGAGAGAGAGGAGAAATGCAGCGCAAGGAAGAAGAAAAGGGGTTCGCGAATTTTGAGCCCTAATTAAACTATATGGCCTCGGTTCAATTAATAACCGAGACATATAGCCCTATTTAGCCCCGGTTCAATGCCACCCGAGGCCAAAGACATAACGGTAGTGGCATTTTTGAAATATCCAGCCATGTTTTTGGCTTCGGGTCTCTGGAACCGAAGCTTATAACCCTCTTTTGGCACTAATTTTTTTGAACCGAAGCATATAACCCTCTTTTGCTTCGGGTTTTAGCTGAACTGAGACATAAAAGTTGTCTGGAATTACAAAATTGCCACCGCGCCATTATATGCTTCGGTTCCTGGCCAATCGAGGCATATAAGGCGAGGTAAAAAGCAAAATCTGCACTAGTGTTGGTATCAACTTACAAACCAATATTACATTAATGAAATCCAAAAAAAAATATAATCTCAGTTAAAAATTTAACTCATTTTTCAGAAGCCACAAGTAATTTTTCCATATTATAAATCTTTCTCCTTTGTCTCCCAATGGTAGCATCTTTTTCATCCCCATTATCTCCATTGAACCATTTGAAGTAATTGCACCCTTTAAATAGGTCATTGGCACCACTCCGTCGTCTACAACAACCAACAAAAACAAATTGTCTGTTAACACATATCCATTTCCCATTGTCTGTTAACACATGCCTATGATGAATATAACCCATATATATGAAACATATATACATAAACCCATCAGTGGTATCAGAGCCGATGGTTTGGAGTGACTGACCGCATAATCATACCAAAAAGGGGTCACCAATGTGACTGACCGCATAACCATAACCAAAGGGGTCACTCAAACACCTGAAGGGAAATATATCATATGAGAAAAAAAAAAACAAGGGACTCACCCTTGAGGGGAGATGTTGGGAATAGTCCAAGTGTGAGTCAAAAGTCCCACATTGGATAGAAAAGACAAAGTTAAACACTATATAAGAATAAAGACCCATAACAACATTGCCTTAAGGTTTTGGTGTAAAAGTGGTGTCTAAGGTCTTATATGTGTAAGACTAATGTCATATAACCATATAGAACCACAATCTCTCAATATCCATAACCATGCTTATGATGAATATAACCCATATATGTGAAAATATATATATAAACCTATCAATTCTTAACGCTGTATGTGAGAATCTAATGGGATGAACTGCATTGATACATATTAACGTATTTGAGGATGGAATTGACACTTTTTTAAATTCGAATATCTATTTGACACACTACTCACACTCTGGATACTATCTGAGTAATTATACCTTTAATAAATTTACATATTAGTATATATTTTATCCTTTAAATGGTGAATATTGTAAATGAATTCCAATTCAATAATTTTGACTATACATATTGCAATTTCTGTCTAAATTGGCTGTCTATCACCTTAGGTGTGTGTGTGTGTATATATATA
>Ga0214544_1005701_pt1 | contig 23832 bp, 11 predicted proteins | sample CNSS3metaG_FD_160074 | JGI IMG/M metagenome (GOLD analysis project Ga0214544, IMG submission 160074) | Root nodule microbial communities from cowpea collected in UCLA plant growth center, Los Angeles, California, USA - CNSS3 | ecosystem: Host-associated > Plants > Roots > Nodule | place: USA... | reverse complement strand
GCATTCAATCCACTCATTGCATTGGTTCCGTCCTTGGACTGACCTGAGTTAATCCTTATACTGCATTAGTAAAGGTTGATTAATTCAGTTTGTTTGGGATAGTTTAGGCGACAAAAGCTGTCTACCACCCTTTCATCTCTGTCTGTTCTTTGCTTTGCTTTCTCTTTTGCAACGATCACCTTATTGGTGGGAGAAGACGGGGAAAAACTTGGAGGTAGATCTGATGGTGGTGACGTTGTTGTCTAGGTTAGAGTATGTTAGTTGTGGCTCTTATGAGCAGTCTTAAGGTCTTGGTGCCTTTGTAATTTCTTGCTCTAGGAGCAACCCTTTTGCAAACTGTTAAACTCTTTAATTATGTTTTGTACGACATCCTAGTGCGCCTTGGTTAGCTTTCCTAAGTATGTTTATGGATGACTGTACTGGTGAATCTTCCTATATTGTTCATCTGGTTGCTCTTTTAATATTATGATTTTGTGATGTTTTATTACGTAGATTTATTCTATTTAAAATAAATGTGACAAATAATTTTTAATACAAATTTTAAGATAATTATTATCGTTCATGTTTAATATTTTTCTTTCTCTTATCTTTCAAAATGTCTTTTAAAAGTAAAATCATGACGAAATTCTACATTAGATTTGGGAGTTCTACCGTGGATCAAAACAATTAGGGTTAAATATGTTTTTGGTCCCTCAACTATTAGTGAAAATTAGAATTAGTCTCTATTTGAAACTTTGGCCCAATTTAGTCCCCCAACTTCATAACTGTATGAATTTAGTCCTTTCAAGCAAAAACTTTTTAAGTTGATTTAACGTTTCAAACGAATTTCATGATAACATTTGAGATGTTTACACCGTTTGACACATTTTTGCTTTAATATTAGCTAAAAAAATCATGAAACGCATTTGAAACGTCAAATAAACTTAACAAAATTTTGTTAAAAGAACTAAATTCACGCAATTTTGAAATTGAGGAATTAAATTGGGCCTAAGTTTCGAAGAGAAACTAATTCTAATTTTCAATAAAAGTTGAAGGACAAAAAACATATTTAATCCAAACAATTATAATAATTAATAATTTTTTCATATATAATAGTCAATAATTCGATGATAATATGAATTTTTAACATTTTAATTTACACTATTATATATTTACAAGTCACACAATTATTTTGTATAGTTTTTCTTATCTTTCTACTCAAAGGGCATCCCCTAATTCTATAGATGCGAGTTACTCCCCTTTCAATATTTTTTTGTTTTTTACATTGTTTAAAAAAAATTCTTAAAATATTATAATTATTGAAATATTTTATATGAATACCCTTAATTAATATCTTACACTTAAAAAAAAGAAGAAGAAACAATAGTGTCATATATCACTCCTTCCGCTGTAAAAAACATCAAATAGAACACGAAACAGCATTCATATTCAAATTAAAACCCGCTAATAACTGTATTTGTTTCTTCGTTTTTCTTCTGCTGCAGTTTCTCTCTACTCACTTCAGTACTCACAGTAGAGGCTGAAGCTTTCTTTCACAAAACCAAAATCTAGGGTTAGGGTTTTCGTTGTCGTGCAGAGCCATGGAAGCCGCAGTGGTCGACCCCGGTTCCAGCCTCCTCAAAGCCGGTTTTGCAATTCCCGATCAAACTCCCGCCATGGTGCGGAGTGAATTCTCGCCTGAAAATCCATTTTCCATTTTGCTTCTAATTTCATTTCTCAACAAACATTATAGAATTTGTGTTAATTTTGTGTCTTCCGCCAATGTGTGCCCCCTAATTGTGGCTCTTTTGGTTCAGATAATTCCCACTCAGATGAAGCGAATGCTCGATGATGGGTCAGTGACCGATAACCCAACAGTCGACGACGTTGCCGTCGATCCGGTTTACCGAGGTTATGTCAGAGATTGGGATGCCATGGAAGATTTGCTACATTATGTATTGTATACTGGCCTTGGATGGGAAATTGGCAATGAAGGGCAGATACTCTTCACAGATCCACTTTGTACTCCAAAGGTTTCACTTTAGAAGTTTATGCATTTATTTGTCATTACAAAATATTGCTGATTTAAAAATGTCCCGTTTTGTTGACACTATTTTCAGCTTGTCTGGGATTATATGCCTCATTGAGCACTTGTTAACTATTTTTGGCCCTGTTTGGGTGATTTTATGTTTGACTCAGTTGGATAATTAAAGCTTATGAAAACAGTGGATTACGGCAGCTGTTTCTATGATTAGTCCTTTGAATTTTCTGTATAGAATTTTGCAAATTTCATTCCTACAACAGCATTTCTTGAAGCGTTTATTACTATTTTGCTTATTTTAGGCTTGTCGTAGGTATGGCAGTGGCTTATTTAACAAGCATAATTTGAGCAAGTACCTACATACGCCTTTTTCATCCTAATATGGTCGTATTGTGTTACTATTTTTCTTATTTTAGGCTTGTCGTAGGTATGGCAGTGGCTTATTTAACAAGCTTAATTTGAACAAGTACCTACGTACGCCTTTTTCATCCTAATAGGGTCGTAATGCGTCTCTGGAGTATATGCATGTTTGCTGGTGTACTCCTCGAGTTGCCTTCCTTAGTTAATAAAAATTAAGCATGTACTCTTTTGGAATTTTGGTGCCATCTTTTGTGTGTATATTTACGTTTTGGTCGTAGTTCAGGGTTTTTGCTGGTCTTTTGCTATTTTTCTTCTATTTTGCCTTCAAAATACACCTATTCTTGTATATTAAAGAAGTTTTCAAAATATTTTAAAACATCAAAGTTAGTGTACATTAATGTGTTTTGAAGGCACAACACCAAAATCCCAAGAGAAAATCCAAATTCTTAATGTCTGAGAAAAAATTGCATTTCTGGTTTATGATTTTGTTCAACTACATAATAAGCATTCTATATGATGAAGCATCTGTTTGGATAAACTCCTCCAAAAACACTTCAAAGAGAAGAAAATTAAAAAAAAAAAAAAATTAGTTTCTTCATAAGTTAAAATCAGTTTATTTATAAGTTAATTTGTAGAAGTTCCCTTATATTTTCTTGTGTAAAAGATGGTTTTTAGCTTATTTTTTCAAGTATAGTTACTCTACAATATATGTAGTTTTCTTTTTTATTTCTGTACAGCAGTAGTATAGGTATTACTGTAACTGAAGCAGTACAGCTGTCTCTTCTAACATCTTAAGTATCTCTGAATTATATAGGTTAGGTTTGTTACAGGTTAGTTAGAGCTCTCTATATACTTGATTCTATTCAGTTAGGTTTGTTACAGATTATTTAGCTATATACTCTTCATTGTACCGAATTTCACTTGGGTTAAAAATTCATTTTACATTAATTTCAAATCTCATTCATCCTCTCTCAACCTTAATATTATTAATAAAATAATTTTGACTCATGGAGAAGTTTATTTAATTTTTTTCTTATTTTCTCTGAAAAGTGTTTGTGGAAAAGTTTATCCAAACATGCCCATAATCCATTAGACTTTCCTTGAAATAAAAATTGAAGGTTTACAAGTTTGTAGTACTCTTTAATTTAACTTTTCTTTGTTTTTTTATTAACAGATGTATATATTACTCTTTAATAGATATATGCATTATTGTTTTCCAGGCTAACAAGGAACAATTAGTGCAACTAATGTTTGAAACATTCAACATATCAGGGTTTTATGCTTCTGAACAAGCGGTGCTGTCACTATATGCTGTAGGACGTATCTCTGGATGCACAGTTGACATTGGTCATGGAAAAATAGGTATCCATATCTGAAAGAATGGGAATTCTAGTATTTTTTTATTGTATAATTAAAAACTACGAAAAAAGATGGTTTATTTGATTTGCTTGCTGTAAATCAAGTTGTCTAATTTAAATGTGGGTGTATATGTTATCTCTATCACACATTCATATGATATTTGTGCCCCAACAACTCTATGGTGGGTGACTAGAAACCTGTTCTAGTCAAATCTCTGTATTATTGCAGAAGAGTAAAATAAAAATAATGTATAGCTGTCGGTGGTCAAATATAAATTACCTAGGACTATGTCAGATCTTGAAAGCCAAAAGAGTCAAAAGGATGACTTAAAAATTGAACTATTGCCTGCAATTGCATATTCATTTTACCTTGCTTTTCTACGTGCCATCTTTGGTGATGTAATAAATATTTTATGTGCTATGATGCTATCTAAGAGCATGAGTAGAAAGCTTAATGTTTCTCTTTCAATATCTGAGCTTACTAATTGTCCACAACTTGATCTTTTTGGCTTGCCTAATCAGATATTGCACCAGTGATTGAGGGTGCTGTTAACCACATTGCCTCAAGAAGATTTGAGTTTGGAGGTACTGATCTAACTTCTTTCCTTGCTCAAGAACTTGGCAAATCCAATCCGCGAGTGAATCTCAACATCTCTGACGTTGAGAAAATAAAACAGCTATACTCATGCTGTGCTGAAGATGAATTAGCTTATCAGCAGACTCTAGATTCTTGCCCAGTGGAGACACATACCCTTCCTGATGGACAGGCATGTCTCTTTGTTCCTCCATCTAATAGTTTTTTTCATTTACTTATGTTATGCCTGTTCCTAACTAACGTATTTAGTCAGTTCTTCAATCAAGTTTGTTTTACTTTAGATTTTACAATCTCAGCACGAATGCAAAGCAAAGAAAATTGAAAGGTGGGTTAAAGAATTGTTTGTGTTAGGACTTAAGCATAAGAGGAGAGTCCAACCCAAAAGACTAGTTCAAGGTGGGAGAACTTAAAGACTTGAGTACCATATGAAGTAGTTTATCTTACTCAATGTGAGACACCTAACATTACTAATCCCTTTAAGGGCTGACATCCATGGCAGCTTCACTCTATTGACATTGACCCACTGGTAGCTCTTTTCTCCTTGATCGCTGCACTCATCTTTTAGTGTTCAATTTGCACCTTAATTAAGCCTGGAGAGTCCTTTCTGTAACCTAACTCTCAATGAAATCACCAATTGTTAGGATTTAAGCACAAGAGGAGAACCCAACCCAAAAGACTAGTCCACTATATGGGTGGGAGAACATCAAGTCTCAAGTACTACATCAAGTGGTTTATCCATTTATCCAATGAAAGAGTAGGGCTTATTTGAGAATTGGGATTGTTCACCTGTTCTTAATTTAAACAAAGGCAGAAGGGAGAAGATAGATCACATTTGTTACCTTAGGAAAGCTTCTGTTTTAATTCCATAACAATGTTAAATTCGATCTGACTGGTCACATTAAATTTCTTTTCTTTTTCTTTTTTGTTGCAATGCATATGAACTAGTCATTTGGCTTGTACTTTAGTTGGCTGAAGTCTAAAAACCTTGCTCACACATTGGTTATTGTATTACATCGATAAGGTTATAGGAGATTATCATTGAAATATTTAAACTGAAGATTCTTGTGGGTCTAAATGTATTTCTTCTTTAGATGACATTAATCTAATATGGATGATTGAATGCATGCATTGTATCTTTTAGTTCATAGAAAGATTCTGAGAGATTTTTTGTTACCTGATAGAAACTGGTAGTATATAGATCAAATTCTAGGAGAACAACTTCTTTACAGTAGAGCATTATACTCAAGCTCTGAAAAATAATTAAATGAAGGAAAACAGAAAAAAAGAAACAATACACAAAAGAATATATTAGCCAGACCTTCAGGATGCAGCCTTTGTCTCCAAGGAAAATGCCTAACCTAGTTTCTGTTGCCCCTTTGGTACCCTCTCCTATCCTATAAACACATCCTCTCTATAATACATATTGTGCCTTCTGGTTTTTCATTTCCATGCTTAGCCCATTTGTTCCCACCAACATCACCGTATCTATTTTCCAAAGGATGTGCTGAATGAGACTAGAAACATCTATATTTATGCTTTTAGCAAGTGGTAGGGATTTGTTGGTTTTACACTTGTTGAATGTTATGATCATAGAGATGGTCAGAATGGCTTGAACGTTTTACCATGGTTGGGCTTGTTAAGTTTTAGATGAAAAAGCAGAACCAAATTGAAATTATCTGAAAAAGGACTCTAATTCAGATATAAACCATGACAGTTACTAGTTTAACCCATAACATGTGGATACAATTGTTCTCCTGAGAACTTGGTAGTTTGAACTTCAAAAATCAATAAAAGTGCATATTCTACATATTAAAATGCTGCATAAACACTGATATGACAATTTGATGTGTTTCCACATAAGGCTGAGCGGCTGAACAGAGATGCAAAGTTTAGTAGTAGTGATTGATGGTGATGCAATATTACTCAAGGATTCAAGGTTGAACAATAACCATGCATGGATTAACAAAATGCAAGGCTGAGTCTCTACTGAAAACTTGGAACAGTTGAACTGCAGTGATGGTGGTGGCTTTGAATGGTTGAACAATGGCGGGGAATCCTTTGAACTATTGAGTCAAGGTGGTAGGTAGGGGCTTCAAACTGTTGAATGGGGTGGTGGCAGATCTGAATGGGAACAATGACTTTATACCACGCAGCAGAAGCTCATCACACTAAGAATAACAGAAAAGTTAGATGTTAGGAGCCCGTTTAGTTGAATGCAGGAACTAGGAAGAAGATAATTTTTCTGAAATATTCAACTGAATGCTATTTGATTAGCTGATATATACCAGAATAAGGAGTCTAGCCTCAATAAGTATTATTGAATGAGAAACAAAGAAATAAGTACATATACAAATCAATCATCTGAGCAACATCTCCTCAGAAGAAATTCACAGGAACACCACCTCTAATTGACTACCCTATGTCCTTGTCTATTTTGTTTAGAATAATGTCTCCTAATGGCAGGTCTTTCTTGTTGCTGACCTACAAATATAACTCTCTCTGAGTCCATGGTATGAAATTGGTTGCCAGATACAGTTTAGTAGTTTCTTTTCCTATCTGGTTTATTTTGCTTACATGCACTACCTATGACTGCCATGTTAGTATAACTCTCTACTTTAGCGTGTACTCTCTCATTCTTACTTTGGGTCTTCTACATTTTATGACTTGTTCGAACCCTAATTTTCAAATTTGTATAGGTCATTAAAATTGGAAGAGAAAGGTATACCATTGGTGAAGCTTTGTTTCAGCCATGTCTATTGGGTTTAGAGGCTCATGGCATTGTTGACCAGCTTGTTCGTACTATTTCAAATGTGTCATCTGATAATCATCGCCAACTTCTTGAAAATACTGTGGTTTGTGGTGGCACTTCCTCTATGACCGGTAAACAATTATTTCATTAGCTCTGCTGAATCTAGTATGCAAGATCCTATGTTTTCTTTTTCCTTAATATGAGTACAACAGAACTAATCACAGGCCTTGCTTCTCTGTATATTTCACTCGAGGGAGGAATGCAATTTTCCCTAATTATAATGTTATATAATATGGTTATATATACTATGAAAAATCATATGGAAAAAATGATTAAATATAACTATTAAAATATAAAAAACATTGTTCCTCTTCATCATACGAAACAAACATCATATAGCATATAGAATATTACAGTAAAAATTTAGTTTAATTATAATTTTACTCTAAAATTTAATGGGGAGTTTGTTGCTGCTTTTTGAAATTTATAAAAAAAACTTGTTTTTAGTCTTTTTTTCTCAAGCTTTTTCTACCAAAATGTCATTAGAATGAAAACTTTGAAAGGAAGATAAACATGCAGTAGGTTATCATGTAAACAACTTATAATTTGTTAGTTATATAAGTGAAATAATTAGCAGTGATATTCGAGGTAAAAAAGAACTAAAACAAGCTTTTTCCAACTTATTGGAGTTAAAATGATTAATTCTAAATCTGGGGAACTAAAAACAAGCTTATCTCAAATTTGAGACTAAAAACATTTGTACATTAAATTTATTTTGTTCCTTCCCATACCGATGTGTATGAAACGATGAACAACACTTTCTATTATTGTACATTCATCACCAAATAGTAGACAGAACAAAAACTTCATCTTGTAACTCAACTTTTCTTGTGCTGTTCCGTATCTATTGTTCCTTGTGCATAAAATGCTGTTTCTACTGCATTGTTCAATAACTTCTTTGCATTTAGTTGCGTACGGAATTAAGTTTTCTCTGATTAATAAGGAAACAAATGTGTTAGATGTCAATTTGTTCAGTATCATGACTAGAGGAGGGTTATTTTCAGCAATCTGATAGCTTTTTATGAGAAAGCTAACCACCAACGTTGCTTCTTACTGTAGGTTTTGAGGAAAGATTTCAGAAGGAATCTAGCCTAAGTTCATCTGCTATTCGACCTACCCTAGTAAAGGTAATTCTTTTGTCAAGTAAACAATCTGACAAGCACGTCTCATTGACATCATATTTATGTTAATTAAAGTATTTAACCATTGAAAGAATTTGTTTCATTTTTGTGGTCACTAATTCTTGAAATCTGGTGCGTAATGAAATATGGGATCCAGGTCTAATCTTTATAATAGTTCATTGTTATCCTATACTTTTGTCCATAAACTTTATATCGTTATCCATGTTCTAATTTATGTTTCCTCTGACGGGTAATCTCTGGCGTATTGCAGCCTCCAGAATACATGCCAGAAAATTTAACCGTGTACTCTGCATGGGTGGGAGGTGCCATACTTGCCAAAGTAGTTTTTCCTCAAAATCAACATGTAACTAAGGCAGACTATGATGAAACTGGGCCTTCCATTGTTCACAGGAAATGCTTTTGATGGGATTCAACTGCACAATCTTCGCAAACAGCCAGTTCCTTTACACTTATATAAGCACATGTGGATAGGCCTTCATTTGACTTTAGATAATTCTAGACTTGCAAGAAGTCTAGGTGCTCGCCTGATTTTAAAAATTGTAGTGGATATTCATTAACAAAATGCAATCATATTTCCATGTTTAGGTGTATTGGCACCACAGGTAGATGACTTCAGTAAAACCTTGCTCTGCCAAAATCATGTATACTGCAGCAGTAGCGGCTTGCATATCTTTGAGCGATCCTGCGAAATATTCAGTTTGGTCAGTGATCTCTACTTACAGATTTACTGCACCCTTCATATGACTAATTATTACTTACTCCTTAGATTTGCTTGCAATGTTCTTTTGTTGATATAATTTTTAAAACAGCAATGCGAAAGTTAATGACACATTTTAAAATATATAACAATGAAATAATAAAATTAAAAACCAGTATAGGTATAAAAAGCAGTTTGAGTATGCAAGAGTGAAGAATAATTGTAACTCAACTTTACCAATGGGGACAGCAAATAAGATTAGAACTATAGTGGCAATAAGCCTAGTGTACCTATGATTTTAATACTACTAGTACTGTGAAACGGCTGGTAGATTCTATTTCTTTGGCATGAAACCTATACCCTTGAACATGCATGTACAAGCTGATTCCATTTAGACGACGAATATTTGGTAAATGGGCTATATATGGTTATGCCGAGGGTAAAATACTTAATGTGTAGTGTTGATCCTTCTATCTTCAATGCCAACAACTCATGTTCTTTTCTAGGTTCATGTCTCCTACACATTAAAAAATATATATATTTATGGACACACGTATGTGTGTGTGATTGAAAGAGAGTACAAAGTGTGCAAAATCGCATAATCCAAATGGATGATTAATATTTAAACTAAGTGACTTATTTTTTACTATCATAGTTGAATAGCAATACATTAAGGCTCACATTCTCACTTTCTAATCACAAATTGTGAGATTTATAATCAATAAATAAAACATAACAAATATAAACTAACAGACATGCTGAAGCACATTTTCATCATAACTCTAGGCACATAAGGTGTAGTAGCTATGTTAAAGTTTGTTACATGTGAACAATATTAATTAATATGACCATAGTTTAACAATATATGTAAAGTACTTTCCTCATGCTATTTCTGTATTGAACACATGGAGGACATATTAATACCTCTGAACATCCTTATCCAAAAGAATTCTATTATGTACTAACTTCCATAGCACAAGAGTTTTAGCAAGTGAAATGGAATTCACTCTCTGGCTTAAGATGCCAGAATCATTCATCCAAAGTTTAACAAAATACTTATTGAGGCTAGGTGGGGATTAAGTTATGCGTGTGTGTATTAGATATTTGCATTTAAAGACTATTAACATATTTTACTATACTTTATAATTGATTTTTGTATGATAAAATGATGTCAACCACTTAAATCGCATGATTTGATATTTTATGTGTAGTTTTATGCTTAACTCAACTCTTATTTCTTTCATATTATATATATATATATATATATATATATATATATATATATATTCTCTAAACATGTTTATGATTAAATAGCTTTAACTTTTGAGTTATATGATGTATGATGTTTGTTGATCATTTTATATTAGAGTAGCATTATTATGCTATGCATGCTGCATCTCTTATAATATTATTCAAGGTGTACTAGTTTTAGGCATCGTTGGAGCACTTCCTTCAACTTGCTATAATATCATTATTTTTTTAACTTGAACATTATTTTATTACTTTAACTTCTAACTATTAATTGCTCTCTTTATTTTCTGTTCCAAGTCATGTCTTTTGCAACTGAATTTGTTCCAAGTTTTATTTTCATCCTTTTCCTTAACTCAAAATCTTAATGAGATGTGTTAAGATAGTGATTCTGCCATCAACTGGGAATAAAAAAAAAATGCTTCATACTCTCCTGCTGAAAGGGTTCCACATGCTTGTTAATAGTTTGGTTTAGAGTTTCAAATTCACGTTTTGAAATTACTAAAATTAGTTTCAATTTAAACGCAAATCTTGATTTCGTATTTCATTTGATTTAATATCAAATGGGAAAAAATAATAGATAGATGGTACAAAATGGAAGCAGAGGAACAGTAATTTCAGTATCTAAAATTTACACTGCTAGAAAATTTAGAAAAAAATTTCTGACACCATTTGATACTTTTGTAACGGTAAAATGTCATAAAAAGTAATTTTTTGTATTTTTAAATAAAAAGAGAGTGAAAACTAGTAAAGTTAGTGTTAATGTGAGTAAAAATAATTTTGGGTGTCAAATTACAATTATCCAAAACTTTAATCCTTAAAAAAAATAGATAAAATTTACACCACCAATTAATTTTATCCCATTTTAAAATATGTAATATTTTTAATCTTTCAATTTTTTTAGATAATACTTTATTAAAAGGTGAAAATCATTTTAAGGAGATTTATTTTAAAATAAGAACATTTATGTATTTTAAAATTGGAAATAAATAAAAAATACAATTTTTATATAACTAACATCAAACTTTAACCATTTTAAAGGGATTGAAAATATGTTTTACGTAAAGGAATCAAATTAGTTTGATTTTAATAAACATGACTTAGTTTGATACCTAATCAGCTTCTCGATTAATGTCTAACATAATTCAATTAGTTAATGCAATAACTATACGTAATTTGATCGTTAATTTAATTTATCTATTTGTCTATCATGTTATTATTTAAATCTTATTCCTGTAGAAAATTAATCTTTACAAATAATCAGTACCCTTAATTCCTTTATGGGAAATTAAATAAGAATAAGATTAGAAATACCATGAGGAGCATTCATTGATAATTCTTTGTTATATTTGTATTTAAGAGAAATCTATAAAGATGATTAGAATTGATAATTGGTTATGTTAATTAATTACGAGTCTGATTAGAAGTGAAAATAACTTTGAAGGATAATCTTATAAATATATTTGTTAAGTCTCTACCGTCTACCAATGTCTAAATTCAAACATTATTTAAAATTAATTAATTTTTCTTATGTAGTAGTTGAGTGCTCATAATATGTGTATAAATTAGTATTTTAGTGTCTACTCTCACAAACTCTTTAACTATATATATAACGTTTGATGTATTAAATGATTTTTGTTACATTTGAAATCTAGATCAAAATTAGGGATGTGAAAAAGTTCATATCCGCGGATAAAACCTGCAACGAGTAAAAAATGAATATTGTAAATAAATATCCGTGAGCAATGAGTATATGTATTTTTTATACTTGCATGTTAATGTGATGAGTACGGATATCATAGTATCTGTATCCATAAATATATGTATCCGTAGATATATGTATCCGTAGATATACGTATCTGTTATACTTTAATTTAAATTTAAAAAATTAAAAAAAACATGATTAAAATATTACTGCATTGATTTTGAATGAGTTAATTTTTATCAATTAGTTTTAAAAAATATTTATTTCTTTGTAAATTATCATTCAACACTATTTAAATGAGTTATTTGGACTTTGTTTAAAATTTATGAATGTTATGTATTGTATTTTATTTGAATTTATGGTTAAAATATGTTGTTAAATATATATATATATATATATATATATATATATATATATATTTGTATATATTCGCGAGTACCCGTGGATATCCATAGATATCAAAAAAATATGTGAGTATCCGTATAACATATACCTGTACGGATATGGAGATAAGTACAAGATAAATATTGATTCAATGGATAGGGTACGGGGGAGAGTTACAATCCGTATTCTATCTGTCTCGTTGACATCCATAATCAAAGTCATGATACATGAAAGAAGTTTGATACATTAATATTTTAGTGTGTTTAATAGTTTATTGTTTAAAAAAGATTAAATATGTATTTAGTTTGTGAAATTGAAATTCTTCTATATATCCATGTATTTTGATTTCTAAACCGGACATAGGAGAATTCAAAAGTTTAAGTTATATAATGTGTAGAATAAAAAATTTAAACATTATATAAAAAAATAACCTATAAACTTATTTAATTATGATTTTAAAGTAAATGTGATGTTAGATTAAAATCATATTTTATTATTGTGTACTCTATGTCTTCAACATATATTTTACATGACCGTTCCCAATGAGATGTTACTGAATTCTACTATTACCCACAAATTTAATAAGGTTATTGCATTAGTATTAAAATCAATAATAAATATCATACTTGAATCAATTTTGTTAAAATATTTTCACCTTTTTCATAAATACAGAATACCTATTTACAAAGATAGCCAGAACTAATCTGAACTTCTTTTATGTAGTCCAAAATTGATTAAAATTTATAATAATTTTTAAACTAGAAATAATTTCCGAACAAAATGACTCACTTTAAATAACTACATTGAATTAAGTGGTCTTAAGATAACTATAAATTATCACGGAGTTTATCTTTTTTAAATAACACCTTACAAAACATGTTCTAAATAATAGATATTTTTTAAAACCAGTATATTTCTAAAAGAATGGTTCCACAAACATATCAGGTTTTATATATCCATTACAAAAAACAAAAAGATAATTAAGTTGGATAAGATTTAGTATGATTCAAAACTGATAATGATGATGATGTTAGACATATATGTTGGATATGCTCATGAAAGGATCTTCAGTCATTTTCTTCTCACAAAAAAGGAACTAAACTGAATTATGCATACAATTTTATTTTTGACAATGATTGATGATGAAGATTTAGGATCCTAAGGATTCCCCACTCTCATAATTGCTTCTCTCTTCAAGATTTATTTGCTTCCTGTCACAAACAAAAGTAAATGAACAGCACAAACATTATCCTCTTCAAAAGTAAATTGCTTTTATGGAGATTTTAGAAGTGATGTGTATCGTACCTCCATTTTCTTGATGAGTTCTTGAGCTGTGTCTGCTATGAGCACAATTTGGCTTGCAGAGTTTTGTATGAATCCATCTTCCACTCCCTTATCAAATAACCTCAACAAGCTATTGAAATATCCTTCCACATTAAACAACCCCACCTGTGTATACAAATTTCAAATCAAAATTACCAACAATAGAATAAAACACTTTGATCACATAAACAATAATCATACTGGTTTGTCATGTATTCCCAGTTGAGACCAGGCTATCACTTCTACCACTTCTTCCATGGTTCCATAGCCTCCTGAAAACTTCAACTTTTATTATCTTTCAAATCCCAGACTTCACACTGCAATTTCATACCTTTATTTAACATACCAGGAAGTGCTATGAATGCATCTGCATGTTCAAACATGGTTGACTTCCTTTCATGCATGTCTGCAACTCTTTTCACTTCTCCAAAGGTCTCTCCGGACACCTATTTAAAAGTCGGATTTAAACCGTGTTAAGAAGTTAACTTTAAATTTAACTCAATCTTACGCACTTTGTTTTATCTTTAATCGACGTGGAAAAATTATCATAATTATAAAAATATGAAGATAGAAAATGGTACCTCACGAGGCAATAGAGTTTCTGGAATCACTCTGACAAATACAACACAAACGGTTAAAGTCTATGAATTCATAAACGAAACTATATTAATAATGTTAATTAACATCTAATCTAATGTATTTATAAAAGTATACCCAAGAACATGGCAACCTCCATTCAGCACAGTCTGAGAGATCAAACCCATTAGTCCTAAGCTTCCTCCTCCATAAACCAGATCAATTTTCCTCTCAACCTTTCATCATCACAAACCAAAAATTGGTTAGGAATCTAAGTATGAGTCTAAGTTCGATATTGGCCAGAAATTAAGACCTATTAACACATTTTCTTAAGATTTTGGGTTGAAAATGATGTCAATACTTTATGTAATTAGACTTAGATCTCATTGGTGTTCGTTCTCTCCCCAATAAAACCCACTCTATAAACCTAATAAAAACAAGAGGATGCAAAACTCATGAAAGTAGAATAATAGAAAATACCATGAATTTGCCAAGCTCAAGAGCTGCATCACTGAATGCAGACTTGTATCCAGTTCTGCTACCACAGAAAACGCATATTCTTTTGAACCTTCTTTCTTCTTCATTTTCTGCAGATACCTTTCTTTCTGCTTCCATTCTTACAATGTAATCACAAAACAAAAGTACAAGTGTGTGTGAAAGAGAGAAACCAAACACTTACAGTATTTTTATTAGAATTATTTCTTTATGCAGGAAATGAAAATAAGTGACCTATTTTATAGCATTTTCGAGTGTTAAAGTTGGTGTCTCAAAAAAAAAAAAAAAGAAACAATTAATTAACCTACAGTTGGAGCCACTTTGCATGGTTGTGAAACAAACTGAGATGAGTAAAGAAACCATCCTAGAATTGAAAATTACTAGAAAGAAAAAGATTTTTTCACACCATTTCATGACCATTTCACAATTTTTATTAAAAAGTAAAATAATCTTAATAAAAGTTAATTTTTATATTTTTTTAAAAAATAAAATGTGAATAATAAAAAGAGATAGTGTCAAAGGTAATAAAAAAATTGTACTGTCAAAATATCAGATCTTGCTTGTTAATATAGAAAGGGGGTAAAAATGAAAGAAGAAAGTAAAATAACCAAAGTTGGTTGTTTGGAAATTTAATGCAAAAAACATAAGAAAAACGGTGGAACCAATTAGAGCATACTTCAAGCACCATAATCAATTATGAGAATTTATAATAATTTTTTAATTTTAACTATTTGTTCAGTTTCTATTATAGATTTTCTTTAATAGATAAATTTAAAAACTAGTTTAGAGACCAATTTATAATTTTTTATTTATATATAACGATGACTATTTAAATAATTAATAATTTTTTATTTTTATAAATTAATATTTAAATTAATTACTGTAATAACTTACCACTTTTAATACTAAAATTGGTTTATAACAAAACATTACAATGAGATATGAGTTTGTTTTTTAGCAAGTTGTGGAACTTATCTTTTCCTTTATTTTACTGGTGTTGATTTATTGTCAACCCCTATTGTTTTCCATTCAAGTTCTAATTGGTTCAGCAAATGCAAATTTCATTTTCAATCTCATGAATGTGTTTTCCTTGACCATTTTTTCTCTTCCAACACTTTCGCAAGTTAAAAGAATTGTATTAAGAAGGTAAATATATAATTATGCGATCTTATATTAACAATTCAATAATTTAGAAGAAAAAAATGTAGAAAGTGATGAGTTGGCCTAGTTAAGCATCTACCATTCATATGTTGTAACAACTAATTTAAAACTTTTAATCCTTATTATTTATAAAATATTTTGGACCAACAACGCTATGAGTTAAATTAATCTTTAGTTCACAAAATAAATACGTGGCAAGAAAACAATAAGAGAAAATGTTGGGGTTTTTAATAAGAATCAAAGAGAGTTTGAGTATTTACATTGCTTTGGTTCAATGTAGTATATTAATGTATTCAAACAGGTTCACTCCCTCTTTCAAAGATACTCACATTGAAACCCACTACTAAAAATTTTCACATTACATGAGAATTTTCTTACAAATTTGTTAAAAAAATTTACAAAAAAAGACTTTTTCCTGCTATTTTCTCTAATAATTTTAATTGGTAAGTAATTCTTTCGTGGGTAATTATTTTCTATAAAATTATAAAATTCACAAGTATTTCTTACAAAATTTGTTACGAAAAGTGTTTTATACAAAATATTTTGCAAAAAAAATTAACAGCAATTTTCTACAAAAAAAAAAAACCATAACAAAATTTATAAATATTTCTTAAAAAAATTAAAACAAAATTAACAGGAAATATGAGTTTTTTTAGTAACAACCATAACAATATTTTTCATAAGAGAAGGAAAAAAGATATATATATATATATACATAGAGAGAGAGAACTTGTCTTTTTAGTGTAGTTCTTTCAAAGTTGCAAAGATTAATTGTATCACTTTTTATGTGTATTATTATAAAAAGAAACATGAGACAAGTTTGATATGAGAAAGAGAGACACAATGTTTGAAGTAACATCCTAAATTTCACTTTTAAAAGTATTTAGCAACTCATGATTATATTAAAAAAAAAATCCACTTTTACCAAACAAAATTCATGATTGAATCTCCCCTGTGGTAGACAGAATCTTATTAAATCAATAATATGTTCTCATGCAGCACCAAAAATAAAATATTTTCATGATACATAAAACTAAAGGTTCAAAATTATGTAAAAAGATTCTTGCTTTTAGGAAATTAGTTGTCCAACATTGTCCCAAGTTCTTTTGTTTTTTATATTAATATTTTTTTTTTCATATCATTCACAACCGTGATTATAAATTTTTAAATATTATAAATTTTCTTATATCAACTTTTAGGTTTTTAATGTCAAATTTTATTGTTATGTTTAATTTTTATATATAATGTCATATTTTCTATCATTAACTATTATTATTTTTTACTCTTATTATTAAATTACCATGAATTATTAGTATTTTTATAAATTTCATATGCCATGATGTTATTGTGCTCAACATTTTTTTAATAAATTATTATACTACGAAACAAGACTATTATTACTAAATGTTTGAGTTGAAAAATGACAATTTCTACAAAATTTAAAATACGTTGAATTTGAAATCCTTTTATAAGATTAAATTAGACGAAGTTGAATAATAGAAAACCAAGTGGTAAAATTTATTGAAGCAAGAGAATGGTATATATACGAATTTACAAATTCTGATAACTATTCCTCACTACCCTTCTAATGTGATAATAATCAATTAGAGCATGAAGGAAAAAAATTTCCCCTATTAACATATCTAACATTTTGACATGTAGCAATGGTTTTAGAAGCACCATGGTCCTGTGCTGTTAACATCACATCTTGCAAATATATTCCTTTGCATGGGAAAGTTTTGCTGCACTCAAATTTTATTGCCACTTCTGAAGCACTTGTTCCTCTTATGTTTTCGTACACAATGTTACTCAGTTGCACAGCTGAGACCTGAAAATTTCACCAATCTTCATTATTTAATTAATACGAAGAAAATTATATCATGACTCCTATTTTTTTACTCTCATCCTTTACTTTTTGGTATGACATAATGTGAATCATTGATTCTATTAGAGAAAAAGACAGTAGTATATTAATTAATGTTTCATACTAAACCACGTCAAGAAATAAAAGATGAGAATAAAAAAAATAAAGTGTCAGACTCATAGTATCATTGTTGATACAAACACTTTCTCTCTTGAGAAACTCACCTTCTGTTTGCATGGCTTCTCCTGGTCACAGTAGTTTTGATCTACAATTATGGGATTTGTCACATTTCGCATTGCTATGTTCTGAAATTTTATGTTAGTCGCATATCCAGAACCCCCCTGTGTTGTGATACAAAGAAAGATTATGTAAGATATCATTGGTTAAACACAAATCATAATCTTAGTTAAGAAAACAAAAAGAAAAAGAAAAAGAAAAAGTTGGTTGAGATTAGTTAAGAGGAAGGATCAAAGAAAGTTGAACTACACAGCTTTTGAAAAAGAAAATGATGTTGACTTGTGAAAAGAAGGTTAAGAATTGGTGGAGTGTGTGTAAACTTGCCAAACTTTGTTGGTTGAAACATTTCATGTCAACTTTGGGTGAGTTACAACTTAGAACCAAAAAAACTCATGGTAGCTCAAAATTAAGCTAAACAAAGTGGGAATTTGACCATGCACCAATTGGTCAACTTCCAAATTGTTAGTCTTATTGTGCCTAAAATTTGGCAATGTGTTCTCAATTGTGAAGATTTACCAATTTTTCTTGAAGATTTTCTTTGAACTTTGTAGAAATCTTAAATTAATTTATGTGGGTAAGTTGAATTGTAGTTTTCAGAAGCAAAGTCAGAAACTTTATACTATATACCTGCCAAGTCTTTATTCTAACTCCATTAGTGGTTCCTGTTATGGTGGCTCTGTTCACTAACACATTGGACACTTGAGCTTCTGAGTTACCAGCCCCTAAGCTTCCAATGCTGCACCATCATCATAAACCCAAAATCAATGAAAATTGAAAAAAGTTCATTTTTTATATATTGTTATACTATTACTTCTGTTATATCGAGCGTCTACCACTAGATTACCACTAGATTAAAAACTATAGTCATTGGTCAGAGCGCAACTCTTTTTACTTAAGTGCGTAACAGTCAAAACGTCACGATTCGACTATGACTCGGTCCACTTAGTCTTTGCCACAAAACAATTGATACCACGTACCACAAGTTACATTTTATATATACATTTTTCTGAAGTTGAATTCTTTGTAATATTATATATGCTTTATACCCACTCCTTGATCTCATTGATACTATGTATTAAGATTCACCAACATAATTTGTTCCAACAGATTACAAACCTGATTCCATGCCCAGGTCCACACGTAACATCTATGACTCGAACATTCTCGGACCCACTCACTATTGAGATGCAGTCATCACCTTCAATAAAACAGTGAGAAAAAAAGCATATCAGAAAATCTAAAATTCGTGTTTTTTTTGTTTTTCTTTCTAATTTTGTGTTGTTGATTTTGGTTTTCACCTGTCCCAATGGAGCTATTGCTTATCATAATATTTGTTGTCTCTGTGACGTGAATTCCATCAGTGTTGGGGCTGTTCCCTGGTGCTCTCAGGATCAAATTCGAAGCAGTGACATTGTTGCACTTTTGAAACCTTACATGCATTTGTTGCGCATTTTTGAATCTCAGGTTTGTCACTCTCAGGTTGTTGCATCCATAGAATGTCACAGCCTGTGCAACAAAGTTCAAGGAAAAAATTTAGTATGCGATGCAAACAGAGCCATGTGTGCATCAATTGTTGCACGTAAAATGAAACATAATGGTACAAAGAAGAACATTAACTTACAGTTGGAGCATGTCTGCATGGCTGTGAAACACAAGGAGACAAAAAAAAAAAAAACTCATGTTCAGTATTGAAAATCACAAGAAATCTGACTCAGTTAACATCACACGGATCTATACTACTCATTGATTTAAGATATAATGTATAACAGAAACAATCTGATTTTGATGATTCTGGTATAATACATCATTTTTAATCAGTTTTGCAGGATACAAATGTTAACAGATTCAACGTTAGTTCTGCAGAAGTGTTTTTTACTGCAAAATAATGTAAAAGCAATGTGAATGGTTCAAGAGTTTGAGTCAAATACAGTGAAATTGAACAACTTACAAGGTTTTCATTGGTTTTGCAAGAGTTCTGCCACCATTTTCTGCCATTTCCATTGATGGTGCCACCACCATCAACTCTGAGATTGGTGAGATTTTGAAACATGATCCAGAGTAGTCTTTGTTTTCCATATGCTGATATATGAGGCCAAGCTCTGATTGATCCATAGACCTGAGCAACACGATGAAGCAAAATTGTGGGGAAAGTGAAAAAATCACCTAATCTCTAACTAATCATGGCTTGAAAATGTTAATTAATCTCACCCTGAAGGCAGTGTTTGGTTGGCATGGTCCTGAAAAAGTTATTGGCTTCAAATGATAGATTTTTGCTTGTGGGACAACAAGAACACCCCCAGAAGAACATGCCTCGTTCCATGCCTTCTCAAATGCCTAAGGAAAGAGAAAGATTGGTAACTGAACAATGGAGTTAAACACAGTTTAATAATCGTAACGTTAATCAATTACCTTAGTGTCATCTCTTCCATCATTAGCTTTGGCTCCATAGTCATCAACACTGATCATTCTCTGAGACCCTGTAGAAGGATTGGATCCATAAGCCCTTCTCATGATGTTTCCGAAATGTTCATTGTTTGGTTTGACAGAGAAATGCTGATAATTAGTTAAATGGTATGTGTCTTCTAGGAAAGAGCCAAAACACACCCCAGATGAGACAAACATGGTGATGAAAAGTGAAACAACTGCAACACTTTGTGGAGACATTGTCGTGTGATGTGTGTTTTTTTTTTTTCTGTGGCAAAACAGCAAGGTAAGAAAAGGTTGTTTTTGAGGTTTGTGTTGTGATAAATGGCAAAGGAAGAGTTATATATATATATTTATGGGGAAGTTAGAGCTGGTTTTGTGGAGAGAGAAAGATTGAGCATTGATTGTAAGAAAGAAGAAAAATTTGTTGAGAGTGAGAAGAAATGAATACTGGGGTGTTACCAGAATTTTGAATCAATGGTTATTTGTTGAAGAAAAATATGAAATTTGAGTTCGTTATTTTCAGGTGCTTTTGTGCTTGTTTACCAACTGCCAAACATTTTGTGCTAAGTGTGTTTCCATTGACTGCTAAAACCAGTTTAACATGTGTATCAGCAATTGAGAAGGGAAAAATGATATTTTAATTTCCACGATCTGACTTCATTTTGTACTTTCCGAATCTGATTTAGTTTTTGAAGTTGATCTTTTTAAATAAAAATACCAATTAATCGATATTTCAGACTAAATTATTTCAGAAAATATAAGATGAGAATCAAAATATAATTTTTTTATTGAAAAAGACAAAATTCAAAGTACAAAATTCAAAGTGCAGTGTAACAACAATATCAAAGAAAAGGAAAACTCGAACACCTTAAAGATTATCAAAAATCTGAATTTGAAAACTTTCTTTTCTGTATGGAATAAATGAAAGAATGGGAAGTTATTCGTTTTTCTGATTGAAAATGGATAAGAATTTGAGGATAAGGAAATGGTATATAAATTTATGTTTATTAACTTTACTATTCAATAACCTTCAGATTATAAACCTCATACTTCTTATTAACTTTCCTTATATATTTTAAAAATTTATCATTTTCCTAAGTGATTTTTTTAAAAGGTTACCCATAGCTATAGAACCACATGAAAAATGTTAGTATTAAAAAGTTAGGGAACAATATTTTAGGAAAATATTTATCTAATAAAACATTGTTGTCTTCACACCTCAATTGTATTAATATTTTAATAATATATTTTCTATTTTTCAAATTGAAATATTGATATATATTATTACATTACTAAAATTAAGTTATCATGTAAGTGTTAAAATGTAATTTGTCTTTCTAATATAAAAAAAAAAACTAAAATTCCCATTGTATATATTTTCCTCTTTCAGTTTCTTAATATATTTTAAAAAACTAAATAATATTTTTTTTATTTAAATTGTAATTATTAAATATATAATTTAATAATTTTTTATTTAAATTTGCAAATATTAGTAAAATGTTAAAAAATAAGGTTCATTGTACTAATAATGTAATTAGTCAATATTTTAATAATTAATAAATATTAGTAATTAAATTATAATCATTTCATTAATAATTTTAATAAATTATTGATCGAAATGAATAATATTAACTTTACTAATTAGTTAATTGATAAATTATTAATAAATCTACCTTGGTTAAACTAATTAATATGAAAAAAATAATATTTTATAAAATACTTTTAGTCCTATTCTTAAAGGATTGGAAAACTTTAGGGCATATACTAAAATAATAACATTACATTGATAAATAAAATATTAATTTAAAGAATACAAATTAGCATACATTAATATAATTTTGTAGGAATATAAAAATATTATATGTTATATAAATATATTATAGAAAAGGGTTAATTTAAAGTATATGATAAATATAAATTTTAGCAACAGAAATATACAAATTAAATCATATATTCTTAGCTAACATGATTTTAATATATTCTTTTTTATATTTAATATATTTGTATTTTTTTTTTTTAATTTATGTATTGATATATCCATAATTATTAATAATATTACATGTGTGTGTAATATAACTTGTATATATTAAAAAAAAATCATTAGAGACACTAGAGTAAACATAGGCGTTATTGTAGCGCCTGTGTGCACATATATTTTTAATATAAATGATATTATATTAGTAGGTGATATTAAGTTAATATATAAAATAAATGTATATTTGTTAAAAATATAATGAGATGAATAGAGAGAATAATTGTTGATGAATAAAGAAGAAAAAGAAATAAACAATTTTATACAAAATAAGTAAAAGTAATAGTTAATTTTTAAAAAATTAATAAATAATTATATTGTAAAATGTATAATTAATGTTATGAAATGTAGACATAAAAGAGGGAATCTTCTTTATATATTTGTTATAGATTGTGTAGAATTCAGGATTCAGGATCGTAATTTATAATTTTATTTTTAATGTTTTGAAAATTTATTCTCTTATTTTCATATGTTACATTAAAAATTATTCTTTTATTTTATGTTACATTATCACAAAAGCTACATTCATCACATCACATTACCAAACAACAAACACTTCACAATTACTAAACCAACAAAATGACTCATATACAATAATTCACAAAAAAAAAGGTTTAATTAATCACAAGGTACCCAGTTTGGTACTAGAGTGTCAAATTGGTACCCGCTTCTAAAAAAGTATCAATTGCGTACCCAAATACGTTTAAGTGCATCAATTGGGTCCATACCGTTAAATTGTGAGAAACAGCGTTAAAAGTGAGATGATGTGGCATTTGTGAACGGATACGTGTCAATTTAAAGAGCAGTTGTGGCTGAAAAAATAATTGTACAGTGACGTGGTGGTATATTTAAAAATCAGATTGTGTTGTGCCCTAATTGTAGAATTGGGTTTTCGCTATCATTGTGGTGGGGTTCTTCCTCTGTAGTTCTTCCTCTTCTCTTCTCTTCTTTCTTCAATCATTTTGGTCTTCGTTCTTGATTGGAAGAGGTAATTTTTGGTGAATCTGCAATGTCTCGCAATGAAGGCTGTTCGTGCTCTTCGTGGGGTTCGCAGAAGCAAAGTGTGTCCTCCACTGGTGGTTCGTATAGGGTGTTGGGTGAATGTCCTCTTTGCTTTTGTGGGGAGAACGTTGTGTTGAGAGTCGCTAAAACAGTCAGGAATGCCGGCAAACAATTTTGGGGGTGTCCTAAATATAAGGTCGGAGTAAATGTTTGATTTTAATTTAATTTTGATTGAATCTTTATTAATGTTTTTTATGTTCTCTGTTTTTTATTAATGTTTGATTCTTTGTTCTTGCAAACAGCGGAGTGGTGGGAATGAGGTATTTAAAGGGTGCAATTACTTCAAATGGCTGAATGAAGATAATGGAGATGAAAAAGATGCTACCATTGGGAGACA
>Ga0214544_1005699_pt1 | contig 23836 bp, 13 predicted proteins | sample CNSS3metaG_FD_160074 | JGI IMG/M metagenome (GOLD analysis project Ga0214544, IMG submission 160074) | Root nodule microbial communities from cowpea collected in UCLA plant growth center, Los Angeles, California, USA - CNSS3 | ecosystem: Host-associated > Plants > Roots > Nodule | place: USA... | reverse complement strand
CCAAATGTCCGAATGAACTAATGCAAAAGGGGACAAAGCCCGTTGTGAGACACTACAAGGAAACGAACTACGACTATGCTTTCCTAATTGACAAGACTCACACGACAAACTAGATAACTTGGACAAGCTGGGGACAAGTTGTTGCAGTTTGGCAAGGCTAGGATGACCAAATTGTGCATGAAGAAGGGATGGTGATTCCATAGCTGCACCAACATGTGAAGGAGGACCAAGATGATACAGACCATGAGACTCACATCCGGTGCTAATCATGTGTCTCGAACTCCGGTCCTGTAAACAAAAAGAATCTTTGGTAAAGGAAATAATACAATCAAGAGAACGAGTTAGCCGACTGACAAATAATAAATTGAATGGAGACCCAGGAACATAAAGAACCTGATCAATGGATATGGATGGAAAAATATTAACAGTACCAATACCATGAGATGAGACTCTAGACCCATCAGCCATTGTAACTGAGGGTAAATGATCCGGACAAGACAAAGAAGAAAACAAAGATTTGTTACCAATAAAATGGTCTGTGGCGCCTGAGTCAAGAACCCAAGGACCAAGAGAATCAAAGTGAGTCAGGCTAACAAATTATGTACCTGTGGGTGCAATAGAGACAAATGTAGTGGAACTAGAACTTTGACGTTCCTCATACCATTTGAGAAAGTCGTTGAAAATGGCAGGGTGCCCTACGTTATCAGATGAAGCAGAATCCATAGTCGCTGATCGGGGAGGAGGATTAGAGTGAACTACTGCAGCAGACCGAGGAGGACGTCCATGTAGAGCATAACATTTGTCAATCTTGTGGCCTAATTTGCCACAATGGTCACACTTGGGTTGTCCCTTTCCCGGCTTGCGAGAACGATTGCGATCATCCCGCTGAGAGACCAAGACTGAGGAATCATCAATACAAGTAGATGTATCAATGATTTGTTTTCTTGGCACACGTAAAAGGGAAAAACTAGTACCAGTGAAGTTGGGCACAACAGGAGACCCCAAAATCTGGTCGCGAACATGGGAATATTCATCAGAAAGACCATGTAATGCCAACAACATAAAAAACTTTGAACGTTGCTCAAGTTCTTCAGCTGGAGTGGAGGCCAGAGGCAATAACTCATTAAACTCATGGAGAAGGGCATGAATTTTGCCCAAATATTCAGCCATGGGTCTAGGACTCTGCGGAGCAACAACCGTGAAAAGATCCTGACAGACACCATAAAGATGCTGAGTGTCATTGGTATATAACAACTTGGCATGTGCCCAAACGTCTGAACATGTTTCATATAAATGAAACATTTGTTTCAGCGAAGAGTTAATGATGGACTTAATGACGATGCATAATTGGCCTCAATTTTTGTCCAGCGGGAAACTTCATCTGCAGCAATTGTAGTTACACTCTGGGTGAGATGATCTTCATATCCTTGAATCTTGAGCCAAAGTTTGATATCGGATGCCCATGTCGCGTAATTTGTGCCATCCAACTTGTCAATGGATAAATTCACATTGGCGTAGTTAGTATAAACAGAGGGTTCAGACAGCGAAGTGCTTGAAGACGACACACCCGAATTAGCAGCGGAAGAAGCCATAGAGGGAGAAACCCTAAAAATTCAAGGTGCTCTGATTGAAACAACAACCACAGATCCAGAAAGAGCTCAAGAAGACGATTCAGGTGAAGTTGATCGGCGCAGAAAACGACCGGCGACGTGCCGTCACGCGGGACAGAGAGGGGGCGGCTGCCGGAGCTTACGACGACGCGTGGAGGCGCGTGAGAACTCCGATGGTGGCGATCTCTGCGACGTTGGAGTCGCCTGGCCAAGACAAACAAAACCGTCTAGTCGTCGATCAAAACTGCAGCTCCGGTGACGGCGGCAGAAGCGGCGACAATGAGCGGCTGGAAAGTGGCTGTAGTAAACTAACCTAAGCTCTAGATACAATGTAAAATAAGATGAAATAGGGTTTGGGGATTAATCTCCCTTGTGTAAACCCTACACAAAGGATAGTTTATTTATGGGTTAAATATGTTTTTGGTCCCTCAAATTTCAGCGAAATTTAGAATTAGTCCATCATCAAAACTTTTGACCAATTTAGTCCTTCATCTTTCAAAATGCATGAATTTAGTCCTTTTAACTAATTTTTGTTAAGTTTATCTGACGTTTCAACCGCATTTCATGATAGTATTTAAATTATTTATACTGCTTGACACATTTTTGCTTCAATGTTAACTTACATACTATCATGAAATGTGCTTGAAACGTCAAATAAACTTAACAAAATTTGGTTAAAAGGACTAAATTCACGCATTTTGAAAGATGAAGGACTAAATTTGTATAAAGTTTTGATGAGGGACTAATTCCAAAATTCACTGAAATTTGAGGGACCAAAAACATATTTAACCCTTTATTTATATTGATAATGGGCAAAACCCAGAAATACATAATGGACTGAGCCCAACTACTAAACATAATATTATATCATCTAACAATTTGAATTAGTGGTATTTGAGAAAGATGGAGTTGTTGGATCATAAATCTAATTGGTGTGACCTACTATAATTTAAAACTCCTTTTGACCATTGTCTATAGTAGAAGTACCAATTAGATTAATGAAACAGATCCAGATTGCTTAAAACCCTTAATTTGATGTTGTTGATATCTGATACAACGCTAAGCCTCATGTGGCAGCGTTGAGCGTTCCTTTTTGCAAATTGATTGACGTTGAGCCCTGGCCAAGAGGCGCTGAGTGTTGGTTTTGTGAATTGATCAGCGTTGGGCGCCACTTTTTGACACTCAACGCTACTCTGTTTCACACTGGTGCAAAAACAATGTTCTACGACATTGTTCCACGACGACTGCCACGCAGGCATAGTCAAAAGGAATGCGGTGGCAGATTTGTAAATAACGTGATCCAAATTGACGACGATTTTACACTTAACCGTCGACAATTGGAACAACAGAGATATAAACGACGGCTATTGGTGTAGCTGTCGTTATTTTTGTAGTAATGTCAACAATTCTAGGTATAACCGTCATGGAAATGCGTCAGGGTTAAAAAAACAGCTCTGTTTCACTTCTCATTTTCACAGTTTCTCCGCCACTGTTTCTCCCTCTACTCTCTACCACCGTCTGTGCGCTGCCACCGTCTGCGCGCCGCCACCGTCGAAGCTTCTTTGTTTGAGTCGCTGCCACCGTCGAAGGTCTGTGTCGTTGGGTTTGTTGTGTCGTCGTCAAAGTTGCTACCGTTTGAGGTGCCGCCACCATCAAAGGTCCGCTGGCTGAGGGCACCGACGAAGCTGACACCACTGTTTCGCTACTCATGCCCCAACTCTGCTCCAGTATCCATCGTTGTCGCTGCTTATGTGAGGTCTGCTGATGTTGCTTGCGCGAGGTTTGCTGCTGCCGCTGCTTGCGCGAGGTCCACGCTACCACTGCTTGCGCGAAGCCCATTACCGTTGGTCGAACCGCCACCGCTGCTTGCGCGAAGCTACAACCACCACTACTTCTGGTTTATTGCTCCTCCTTCCCTCATTGATTTGAGCTCCGTTGTTGCTTCATTGTTCCATTTCTAGAGGTAAGTTTTTTTAACTTAGTAATATTTTTAATTGTTTAATTTTATGAATAGGTCTCTTGGTAAACATGTTGGTATTGAGTCCGGAGGTGTTCGACCCCCGACAATTATTATCTATAGTTATTGTTGGAATTGTCAATATTATGAATATGTTGGTATTGAGTCCGGGGGTGTCTGACCATCGGCAATTATTATCTATAGTCAGAGTTGGAATTGTCAATAATATGAATATGTGTTTTGATGAACGTGTTGGTATTGAGTCCGGGGGTGTTCGACCCTCGGCAATTATTTTTTGTATTTAATTGGAATTATTTCTCGTTATAGAATAATGATGGATCGTAGCTGGATTAATCTATCACATATAAGTGATGATTATGAGAGAGGGGTATAATTGTAGTGTAATAAACAAATTGGGAGCTTTGAGTGTGGCTATTATGTGATGCAATGGATGACAACCATTATTCAAGGCAACTATAAAAGTGGTTGGGATGAGGTAATATACTAACCTATTTCATATACCAATTTTAACTTGAACTAATTTATATATATTGCTAATAATTCTCGTACACTTTTGCAGAAATTTAATGACCCATATCCGATGGATTCAGGAGCAATAGCTTATGTTTAACAAACCTGGGCGAAATACTTTCTATCTAGAGTTAGTGAAAGTTAGGTTTAGGGAGACTTAGAAGCTTAGACTTATTTTATCATATGATAAGTTATTTGTAACTTTGTTAAAAGTATTGTCTGGATTGGAACTGTGTTGACACTATTTGTTTATATTGCCATTGTGTTGAATGTTTTTTTTACTTCTAGGTTGGTGTTAATAAACAAACAAGCCTGACTTTAAAAAAAAACAAAAATTAACGACGGTTCTTACTAAGACTGTCGTTAATTTTTACCCTTCCACGACGGCTAATACCAAGACCATCGTCGTTATTGGAAGGGAGATATCATCCTGCTACGAAGAAAAAGCCATTTCCACTACGGCTTTTGAAGCGTCGTGGAATAGTGTCACATTGACGACGGTGTTTTGAGACCATCGTTATTACGAGTTACTTTTAACGACGGTGGTATCAATGATGACTTTTGAGCCGTCTTAATAGGCATCCAATAGCTGTCGTTAATAGGAGTTGCTACAATAGTGTCAACACTACGTCTTAATAGTAAAATGAAGATTCTCACTTCGTTAGCCGTTGGATTAAGCTTAAACTTTAACAGCTGATTCTAGACACATGAATGTTCATTTTGACCGATGAGATCTTTGTTTTGAAGTCTATGGTTAGAGAAATGATTTTCACCATTAGGATGTATTTCATGTATAGTGTCAATTGCTCTATTTTTCTGTTTTTGCTGTTTTGGTTACTTTGGATGTTCTATGTATACTTGAACTGGATTCTATAATCCTTATTGTTATGAATTGAGATAAAAATGTTATTATGGGTATATAAGATGATGATTGGTATGAAATGTTTTGTGAACATGCGAAGTTATGATGTTTAAGGAATTTCAAAGAGAAGTTCTACATGGTGGTATTTTAGTGTATGCAATGACATAAGGACTTGGTATTGGTTGGTATCTTGATGCTCTAATAATCATTAAGGCTCACGTAGAACATAATGAGTTATTTCGTGAGGAGTAGCAGAAGGTCCTAGTCATTGGACTTGATCAAGTCCTAGGCGCGAAGGGGATTTACCTTGTGAGTGGTTGGGTGATAAACACTTGAGGCTAAACTCTGCAGAGTTTGGAAACCACGCACAGGTGCAAACCACCAAGAGATCCGATGTCACTTGCATGTATCCGGATAATTGAGTATAGTGTCAACTGTATCTCTGTTTATATGTATGCCTATGTGTGTTATATTGGTAAACTGAGTTAAGTTTTCATATGAATATTTCCTTGTTTACATTAGCTTACCCTTCTTCTGTGTTTCTATGTTATTTGTCTTTCTTTTGCGATGATCACCTGTTCGATGGGAGTAGATGTGGTTGCAGTGTCAGAGGCACCTCTAGAGGTTGATGAGTCATCTTTTAAGTTGATAAAAGGTTTTAATGGCAGTTGTTGTAAGTGAGTAGTCTGTGCTTGGAATTAGAATTGGTGTTTTTAGTTGGTTTGTATAAATGTTATACTTTTATAGTCCTATCTGTTATAGGATTGTATTAATATACTTTATACATTTGATCTTCTATTTTGATTACTATAGTGAAACAATCCTATTTTATTAGTTTTTATGAAGCTGCTAAAATTGGGATGTTACATAGTGCTTTAATTTGTTAATTTAATTTACTTTGTTCCTTTTATTATTATTTTTTGTTCAATTTCATATTACTTTTAAAATCAAAAACAATTTTGTAATCTTCATTTTATATCTATTAAAACTCTTTTTATTTATCGCATCAAACAAATTATTCTCAAACTTTCACAAACTTCACTCTCAAATTCACTTTCACTTTCAAATTTATTCAAAGAAACAACTCAAAACTTAACATCCAAATCCACCTACTTTCACTTTCAAATCCATTCAAAGAAAGAACACAACTTCACATTCAAATTCATTCAATCACTCTCCCTTCAATCTATCATCTCAAAGGAACACACTTAAAGTTTGTGTTCTTTTGGGAGGAATGATTTGAAGAAGAGAGAAAGAAAGAGATGGAAGGATTACATGGTAAAATTGGTGTTGTTTCTTTTAAGGGTGTTGGAGGTGATTTTGGAGTGAATTAGAGAGTAAAATTTGTGAAAAATTGTGATCGAATTGGTTGATGTGACATATTAAATAAAATTTTTAACAGATAAAAAAGTTAGATTACCAAAATGTCCATATTGTTAAAAAAAATAATATAAAATGATATATAAATGACTTAAAATTATTTCTTAAAATTTTATTGAATGATTGAAATTATAAAAAAATCATTTATAAAAGAAAATAAATAATATAATATATTTGGTATGAAAATAAATTTAACATTTACCTATTGAATGTTTACATGGAATATAATTTATTTAAGTTTTTTATTTTATTTTTTTAATTCTAATTTTATAAGTAAACACAAGTTAAAAATTAAATTGCTCAAAACCACGTTGAAACCATAATAACCACGATGAATACGGGATCCTAGGTGGTGGTGGAGGAATCGTTCCTCGAAGACCAAGGAAAAATCGTTCCACACAAAGGTGGAATCATTCCAAGGTAAGGCAAAATCATTTTGAGCTATGGTGGAATCGTTCCACACTTGCGTTATTATTTTTAAAAATTAAACCATGAACACCATAATTGTTCCACGAGGTGTAGAATCGTTCCAAAACAACACACATATGAAGAGGATAATTTAGTAATTATGCCTCCTTCACCCTCCAATCTCACCAACCTTAGCGAATGCCATTTACTACCAATCTCGTTAATCCTCGCTCCCTGACCCCTTCTCTCACCTCCAAAAGAACAACGTATTCATCCTCTAATTCTCTCTTCCCATTCTTCTTCGACAATGAATTCAATCAAAAGAATACGATCTAAATTTGCATGCTTAAGTGGTTAGACACAAGATGAAGAGGATGAAATGTGTTTCACGTCACAATGACTCCAAAGGACCTACAACAATTTTTTCCTTCTTAACTTTATGATGCAAGACATTAATTCAGATTGTTAGTGGCTGTTATTGTTTGTTAATTATGTTAAACTTTCAGTTTGGGAAGTTTTAGTCTGTTAGAGGATTACTGCTATATATAGCATATTGTAAAGAGTAGCGGGCAATTTGTCAGTGTAATTCTCTTGACATTCTTTTAAGTCAATAAAGCTTTGTTCGGATTCCATTCAATTCTTTGGATTCCCTACCCATTCTTGATTCTTCTTCGAGTTCAATTGACCTTCCTAGAAGAAACTTACCAATTGGAATTAGAAGGTGACCTTCCAAACCACGTTTTCGCCATGGTCGGCAACACACGTTCTGTTCGTGAAGACTTTGACAGCTTCAAGGCTTCAATGGAGACGCGTTTCTTGGATATGGGAACTTCATTGGAGGCCCGCTTCATGGACTTTGGTGCTTCATTGAAGAACAGTCTTGAGGAGATGTTCCGCAACCGTGAAACCCACACTTCCCCTGATATTGGTACTCAATCTCACCCTTGCTCTTGTAATACACAGTTGGCTAGGCTAGATTTTCCTCGCTTCAATGGAGATGGTGTGAAACAATGGTTAATCCAATCTGAAACCTTCTTTTCTGTTGATTGTACACCGGAGGATTCCAAAGTTCGTTTGGTAGTGGTTCATTTCGAGGGCAAGGCCCTACAATGGCATAGTGCCTATGTCAAGAATGTCGGTTTACCAAATCTTCCATCTTGGGATGAGTACACCAAGATCTTGATTGCTCGTTTTGGCGAGGTATGCGAGGATCCCATGGTCGACTTAATGAGATTAAGACAAAAGAGTTCTGTTCAGGACTATCATGAAGCTTTTGATCGACTAGTTTCTCAAGTGGAACTCTCTGAGGCCAATCAATTGAGCTGTTTTTTGGGTGGATTGAAGCAGGGCGTGCAGATGATGGTAAGGATGTTCCAACCCACCTTTGTGATGAAAGCTTTTTCACTGGCCAAGATGTATGAATCTACGAACAACACTAATTCTCAAACTAAGTCATTCTCCAAACAACTTAAACCACCCTTATTACCTAACCCTCCCAAAAACCTTGAAGTCAATCGACCAAAAACACAAGCTACTAGAAGTTTAACCCCTGCTTATATGAATGAAAGGAGAGCCAAAGGTCTTTGCTACTTTTGTGATGAACCATTCACCCCGGCTCATAGCCTAACCCACAAGAAATTACAAATCCATCTCTTAGAGTTGGATGAGGTCACTGAATCTGATGAGGAAACCCCAACTGCGGTAGAAACAGGTACAAGCAATGTGGGGGAATCTTTAATTTCAGTTAATGCCTTGACTGGAATCACTAACTTTCGAACAATGAGGGTCACTGGACTATTCAAAAAGAAACCTCTGCATATCCTAATTGACAGTGGAAGCACTCATAATTTCTTGGATGTTCACTTGGCCAAGAAGCTGGGGTGCGACATTGCTAACATGGACCCTTTGAGTGTCACAGTGGCTGATGGAGCTAGGGTGCAGATCAACAGTATGGTCAAAGAATTTTCCTGGCTACTGCATAATGCATCCTTCAAATCTAACATGCTACTGTTGCCCTTGGAATGTTGCGACATGGTGCTTGGTATAAAATGGCTTTTTACATTAGGGGATATCACTTGGAACTTTGAGAAATTGACCATGGAGTTTGTGGTGGCATGGTAGGAAGCTTGTATTGCGGGGCACCCCAGGTACAGGACTTAAGACAGTTAGGAAACAGCGTTGCATAAGACCCTCACAATTGGAGTCCACATGTCCATGCTACAAATGTGTGAAACAGGAGAAGGCACTTTATTGCAGTCCTTATCAACCTATGCAAATTCCACTACTGTCCCTGACAACATTGAGAAGTTATTGCTGGATTTTGAAGATGTGTTTCAGGAACCAACTACTCTTCCCCCTCAAAGAGCTGAACATGATCATAAGATTTCGCTGGTTCAAGGCACAAACCCTGTGAATAAAAGGCCCTATAGATATGCAAAGCAACAAAGAGACATCACTGATGGAATCATACATGAATACTTGAAATTTGGCATCATTCAGAACAATAGCAGTTCTTACTCTAGCCCAGTTGTTTTGGTTGGGAAAAAAGATGGTGGCTGGAGACTTTGCATAGATTACAGGGAGTTGAATAAAGGAACAATAAAGAACAAGTTTCCTATTCCTCTAGTAGATGACTTATTACATGAGTTACATGGTTCCAAAATTTTTTCTAAACTTGATTTGAGGTCTAGTTACAATCAAGTTCGCATGGCTGTCGAGGATGTGCACAAGACGGCTTTTAAGACTCACTCAGGGCATTATGAATACTTAGTTATGCCCTTCGGGCTAACAAATGCCCCTACCACTTTTCAAGGACTCATGAATACAGTGTTTCAGGAATTCTTGCAAAAAATTGTTCTGATATTTTTTGATGATATTTTAGTATATAACACCTGTCTCGCGGACCATTTGGTTCATTTATACCAAGTCCTATCCACTATGAGAAACCATTCTCTATTTGCCAAGAAATCCAAGTGCTACTTTGGAGTTACAAGGGTAGAATATTTGGGACATTTCATCACAGAGGAGGGTGTGACCACCGATCCTGCTAAGATAATTGCTATACAACAATGGGCCTTACCTCAATTTGTGAAGCAGTTAAGAGGATTCTTGGAATTAGCGGGCTATTATAGAAGATTTTTGAACCGGTATAGCACCATAGCCAAACCATTGCATGACATGCTGAAGAAGGATGGTTTTAGTTGGTCCGAGGAAGCCAAGTGTGCTTTTCAGAAATTAAAAACTCAATTGAGCAATGCACCAGTTCTGGCCTTACCTAATTTTTCTAAAGGGTTTGTGCTTGAAGTAGATGCATCCGGACAAGGAGTTGGAGCTCTTTTAATGCAGGATCGACATCCAATAGCCTACTTTAGTAGGAGCTTTAACCAACAACAGCAAGCGCTTTCGACTTATGAGAAGGAGCTGTTAGGAGTTGTGTTTGCAATTCAGAAATGGAGGCATTATTTACTGCCTAAGAAGTTTACTATAAGGACAGATCATCAAAGCCTGAAATACATCCTAGATCAAAGGTTGTCTACGGCATTCCAGCAGAGGTGGCTAATTAAATTGATGGAGTTTGATTTCAATATTGAATATAAACAAGGGCGTGAGAATGTAGCTGCTGATGCCTTATCAACCTACATTTGAGTTATTAACTACAATTATAAACACTTGGCAAACTGATGTAGACTTACAAAGGATCATCACTATGTTACAGGCTAACAGTGCTACTCATAAGCACTTTTCTTGGCAGAGGGGAGAACTGATAAGGCTGGTAGTTGGTAAAGACCAGGAAGTAAGAAGACAGATTCTGGTATGGCTACATGCTACTGCATGTGGAGGACATTCAGGCAGGGATTTTACTCTTCACAGGGTAAAATCAGTAGTCTACTGGAAGGGCATGACTAAGGATGTTAGGAGGTTTGTACAGCAATGCCAAGTGTGCCAGAGGAGCAAGTATGATACTTCTGCATCAACTGGGTTACTGCAGCCATTACCAGTTCCGGACCATGTATGGCAGGATATTACCATGGATTTTATAGAGGGATTACCTAACTCTTTTGGTAAGCAAGTTATCTTTGTAGTAGTTGATAGATTGAGCAAAGCAGCCCACTTTATGGCCTTACAACACCCTTACACAGCTGCAACAGTTGCTTAATGCTTCTTAGATAATGTTTTCAAACTACACGGGTTTCCCACTACCATTACAAGTGATAGGGACTCAGTGTTTGTAAGCCAGTTTTGGAAGGAGTTTATGGCATTCCAAGGCGTTCAAATCCAGCTTTCCACTGCTTATCATCCTCAAACGGATGGTCAAACAGAAGTAGTTAACAAATGTGTCGAAACATACCTGAGGTGTATGTGCTGTGGTGAACCTAAACAGTGGTCCAAGTGGCTTCCTTTGGCTGAATGGTGGTATAATAACATATACCACAGTTCTATAAAAGCTAGCCCCTATGAAATTGTGTATAGACAGGCTCCTCCTACTTATTTACCATATCTTCTAAGAGAGTCTAAAGTGGAGTTAGTGGACAAAAGTTTACAAAAGAGGGAGGAAATGCTTAAGCTGGCCAAGTTTCACATGAAGAGGGCACAAGAGAGGATGAAACAATTGGCAGATAAACATAGATCAGAAAGGGAATTTCAGGTTGGGGATTTGGTTTTTGTCAAGCTCCATCCATATAGACAAATCTTTGTGGCATTTAAAAGTAACGCAAAGTTGGCTCCTAAATACTATGGACCTTATCCAATCCTTGAAAAGATTGGTGTTGTGGCTTATAAGGTGCAGTTACCAGCTAATTCCTTGATACATAATGTGTTTCATGTTTCCCAATTGAAGAAATTAGTAGGGGAAGCAAACACTTCAAGAGACTGTCCACTATCAAAAGAAGAAGCTGTCATCAAGGAACCTAAAGCTATCATTGACATAACCACTGTGAAGAGGGGTAACAAGGCTGTCACCAAAGTGCTGGTTAAGTGGAAGCATCAACTGCCTAAAGATGCTACCTGGAATTCTATTATGACTTGAAGAAGTTTCCCAACTTCAGTCCTTGAGGACAAGGACTTGCTTAAGGGGAAGGGATTGATGCAGGATGTTAATTCAGATTGTTAGTGGCTATTATTGTTTGTTAATTCTGTTAAACTTTCAGTTTGGGAAGTTTTAGTCTGTTAGAGGATTACTGCAATATATAGCAGATTGTACAGAGTAGCGGCCAATTTTTCAGTGTAATTCTCTTGACATTCTTTTAAGTCAATAAAGCTTTGTTAGGATTCCATTCAATTATTTGGATTCCCTACCCATTCTTGATTCTTCTTCGAGTTCAATCGACCTTCCTAGAACAACCTTATCACTCTATATATAGAAGGCTATGTGAAGAAGATAGGTTGACTAAATTCTTAAAACAAAAACGAGAACATATTTTTTATCTTGATCGCCAACCTTCTAATTGAGAGCAAGAACACTATTAATGTTCATAAAGAATCTATAAGAGTATTTAGGGTTTTTATTGGTCTTTAAATGATATCTCTTCTAATGAACAAACCTTGTGATCATTTAGATCACAACTTTTTCCTATCATAATGTTTAAGCCAAGAATGACAGGATAGAAACAATACTCGTGCTTAGCTATAAATGGTTGTGTTAAGATAATTTTTGTTGTAATTGCCAAGAGAGGTTATGTACAAATAACACTTTTAACTAGAAATGACTAAGTTCATATAATAACTTGTGGTGTTAGTCCTTTTAAGTTAAACTTTCACCATGTTAATCAATGAACCGGTATAAGAATACTTTGTATAAATATCTTTAATATCTTATATTATTATATTGCTTTTGTAAAATCAAGTTTTAAAAGGTATTTTTGAAAACTTGCGTCAAGAGGAACAGTTGACAGATAGTGAACACTTGGTTTAACACATGTCACATGCATGCTTTCTATATCATTGATTTTAATTTCTTCTTTTTATGTAATGTTTATGAACAGAAATGTTGTTCTATACAAGATAGAATATGAGATTATCTTTAATACTGGTTTGTCGCAATTTTGACAATGCAATTCCATTAATCTGTCTGATTCTCTCCCTTGACAGCTGCATCATTCCTCCTATCTCCTTGAAAGACCGAGGGGTCTCTCCATTGAGTCCATAGTGCAATGTCACAATCTGTGCTTCTCTCTTGCTAAGTGTGTTAAGAAGATTCATCACTTCCTTCTTCATTAGTTGCCTCTTAACCATCTTCTCTGGAGTCATGTCCTCTGGCCCTGGTATAATCTCCTGATGTATGAGAAAGTTTAGTGATGTATAAGAAAAATAAGACCCATAAACATCAAATTTTCAGAATTCAAGTATGAGTAAAAAATTCCACTAGAAATGAGAAAGTTTAGTGATGTATAAGAAAAATAAGACCCATTTAAGGTTTTGTGTTGAATTTAAGGTTTTTAGGGTTTTGTGTTGAAAGCATTATCTGGTCCATCTTCCTAGTCTATTCCAACACAGTTTGCAAAAGTAACTCAAATCTTGCTTTTAAAAGTAGATATTTTTTGACGGAGTTTGCAAAAAATAATTTAAGTACGTTGAGAATTCAATTGTGAGTTCAAGTCTTACGATATAAAAAAGTTGACATTATATAAAAATAAAAATTCATAAATTCATTATCTCAAAGTTTTGGATTTGGAATGATGTCAATTTCTTATGTCCGAATAATCAGACATGTCAAGAAATTGTTTTCCGTTCCCAACTGATTGGGAACATTCCAAAGGGGAAACCAATCAGTAGTTGATCAAATATGTTATAACTTACATATGAGTGAACAAGTTATTAAACCTGAAGTGTCATGTGGCCACAATCGGTTACAACTTTGTCCAATGAAATTGGTGTTCTACTCTTTTCAGAAACAAGCCTAATGGTGGAAGCCTTCACATTGAGCACTTTAGCAGTTTCATCGTATGTGGGTTTTCTCCCCAGTCTTGTGCTCAAGATATTGTTGACCTGAGCAACTTTGGCCACCATCTCACACTTGCCACCCTGCAAATCACAAACTAACCAACCATTCATAATAACTAGTCCACTTCTTAAGTCTTACTGTGTCAAGAGCTGCTTTAAGAATCTTATGTGATGCTATGCTTCATAAATTAGTTTATTACTCAAACGCTTTGGATAATAAATGAGACCAAGATGAATCAAAGCCTCACCGGTAATCTCACTAATCTGGACTTTGTGGCTACCGCTTTAATCATGGCTTGCTTAATCCACCAGTAAACATATGTGGACAGTTTATATCCTCTCTCTGGTTCAAATTTTTCTGCTCCTCTAAGAAGTCCAATGGTTCCTTCCTGGAAAAATAGTTTAGCTTACACTTTTAATTTAGTTCCATAAGTGTAGGAGATTCAGAATTTGGTCCTAATACACAAAAACTTATCAAAACGATTCATGTGCAGAGATCTTTTGAGGGGGATTAGTTATACCACTGTTTTATCACAATGTTTACCGAAACAAACCATCGATTCTAATATCACTGATAAATCTTTGAAAGAAATTCATAAGAGAAATACAACATCGATAAGACTGAGTCCAATTTATATTAAAGATTTACATTATCTTCGATCCAAAACCTTAAGACATTAGACTTATGAGTTTTTTTTCTCATAAGAGGTTCAATTTTCTTATCTTTACATGAAACTTAGGATCACAATTGAATTTCCAGTGTTGTGAAGAAATGTAACAAACAGTGAAATACTAAAATAAACAGGCACCTGAATGAGGTCTTGAAGGCTTAATCCTTTGCCTTGATACCCTAGTGCAATAGAGGTAACTAATCCGCGATAGTCATGAGCCAATCTTTCTTTTGTCTCTCTGTCATTGCACAGTGCCTTATCTAGACTAAGTAAGGACCTTCTTGGGATTGCAGAAGGCTCTTCAAGCACTTTGGTTTTTGGCTTAGCAACTTCAGACTTCGCTCCCTGCTGCTAGTTATTTATTATGCAATACAAACAAAAATTATGATTCCTTTTGAAATGAAACTCAACTCAGCCACCATCAAAATCTCTTGCTGTAAAAAACTTAGTTTTATTCTTTTTATCCAACAATATTTATGAAAAAGTTTTTCCATAGATATTTTTCCAACCCCATATGTGTAGTGTAGAACTTATATAATAAATACATAAACAGGAGAATCTCATGAAGAAAAACATCTTAGGAAGAAAATCAAGCTGCCAAATAGTTTTATTACCTGTGGTGTTTGTGTTTTATCCGAGGATACCCTGAGACCTAAGCAAAGTTCTGCTTCTTCCCTTGAGCTCAAAATCCAAGATTTTCGAATTACAGACACCTCTGTCTGGACAGCAGCATTGACCAGTGTAACTGCTTCTGTTGCTGTATCACTGTTGGTGCCGAACTTAGCAGGTTGAAGAGAAGGGTGCATTGGAAAGGTGGGAAGAGAAGAAAGAGACATTCTGGAGATTAGCATATTCTAGCTTAGGCCATGGAACAACTGAGACAGATATTTCAAATTTAGTGTCTACTGTGTGGGGCAAGACAAAAGGCATGAAAAAGTATCTACTTCTGTGGATATCATTGACACAATTATGCAGTGTGCTATAGATACCATGTTAGGACAAATTATTCATTATCACATTTGTCTCTTCTGTTCCAAAAATGTGCAGCTTAAAATTAATGAAATGACAGTTTCTCAAAGGAAATAAAAAAATGTTTATATTTTATCTGGTTAATGTAAATCAAAAGTATACTATGAATTCACATTCAATATTAGTTTTATACTGCAATCAAATTATAGATCAAGATATATATTAAGTTTTGTTGACTTTTAAAATAATTATTCTAAACATTATATAGAGAACAATTTGTGTGTAGGAGGCATTTTCTTCGCAAATTCAATTGCTTGTGGAAGATTATATAGTTAATTCTTGTCATTACACGTGTTTACTTTTTCTCAAATAATCTAACATTTTCATGAATTGAGACAAAAGAGGTGAAGAGTAAGAAAAAGAGAATGCATAGCGGCTGTCCTTTATCAATCTTACAATTTCTACAGACACTTACCGATTCAAAGTTTCAATTTCATTTTAAGGGTAAAACTAGGTTATCACTTATATCATGAGTGCAATATAAATGAGTTTTCACACTTCACAGTGAGTAATCAAACTCAAGTATGGTTTCATGTTTCAATTTTCAATGGTTTGGATCACGAGCTCTTACAGCTATGAAATTAGAATATTACACTATAAATTACATTCTAGTCTGACTTATGTAGGTTATGGAGGATATACAAAGATGCAGATGATAAGAAAATACAAACTGAATAACTTAGTAAATCCAATCCTGTTGCAATGGTAACCATTTTGCTCCTCTCAAACATCTTTACCAGAAGAATCATGACAATAACATGTCCCACCTTTGTCTTCAATTCATCGAGCGAGCATATTTTCATCCACTTTGGCCTCTCCTGAAAAAGGTAAACAATACATTCACTTTCTTTTCCAATATATAAGAATCATGTCAATTAATTCAATGGAAATTGGATAATATTTAAGTATCATTTATGTTCTTGAGAATATGGTATAGTTATTACAATTTTAGGGTTGTGTAATTACCTTCATAGCAAACATTCCAAACAAAGAGGATCCTATAAGGGCACGGTCTACACTAGGTGGAACATCAGGAGGAATATTGCTTATGAACAATCCGTATAAGCCCATACCAAAAATCAACATAACTGTACCAGCAAGATAAACATCTGCAGCAGCAAGTAACAATGGCTAAGTGCAAGTAGTAAACATGATCTTATCTCAAATTCAGACCAAATTTAGAAGTCAAAACGGGCTTCCCCTTCAGATAAGCAATAAATTACCAATTGCTTCAACCAACCGCAGAACCATCTGTCCAGTGTGAACTCCTTTAACACAGCTTGTCCAATACACTTTGTATGCATCAATAATATAAATACAACCCTAAAATGATCCAGAATAGTCAGATATATGTATGGCAATGTTCGTTATCATGATTAACTGTAAACTAATTGTATGTTTAGTGTACCAAATTTAAATAAAAAAATAGTTCCTCATATTAAAAAGAAAATTTTAATTTCTAAATAAGGTTGTTTACTTAAAGAAGAACAATAAGGTTGTTTACTTAAAGATGTAGGGTATTGAGAGAGCTTACATTTAGAAAACACAAAAGTGACCCTGCCAATGACCCTGCAACAGCAAGTAACGCCAAGAAACGGAAGTCGAAAATGACCTGCTCAACATAATCAAAAACCTTTTAATTACAAAACACAATATGCATAATACCGGTTTATTTTATTTTCACAGTTATGAAAGATTATGATCTGCAATCATCCAGTTTCTCGTACTCCAAAATACTTATAATCTAAAGTCAAAGCCAGCTAGTATGCAGGTTAGCGTGATTTTAGTATGTGTTAAATTATAATATCATAGTTAAATTTTGTATAAATTACACAACTGAATCCTTTTCAATCTGTTTGTTAAATTATAATAGCATAGTTAAAACTTGTAGTAAATTTTACACGAGTGAATCCTTTTCAATCTATTTGTTAAATTATAACATCGTAGTTAAATTTTGTTAAAATTAAATTAAGGTGAAATGATTTATGTTCTAGTGTATCTATATACTAAGTCAATTTTAATATATATATATATATATATATATATATATATATATATATATATATATATATATATATTTCTACCGCATCCAATAATCCCAATAATATGTGGATATTATATCCGCATATACTCACCAATATTTGTATTATTTTTTTTAAAATTCAAATAAAATTATTTAAAATATAAATTTAGATAAAAGAATAACTTTTAAGTAAATACAAATCAAATTATACAATAACGTCTTAGTACAAGTTAATTTAGTCTTTTTAAAGAAACAAATTTAAAAGAATTGCGTCATAATATAAATTTTAAAAAATAATATTGTAAAAGTAATTTCAATTTTATGTCTTAAAAAATAAAAATATATAAAGTCAAATTATAAGTTATTATTTAATAATTCATATTTTCTTTACTAATACTTTTATTTTGATCATTTGAATATAAAAAAAAATATTTAAATAAAATTCATTAGTAATTAATTATTATCACGAGATGCAGCACGTAAGTTATTTCACTACTCCATGCAGAGTGCATATTAGAGTGCATATTGAGATGCATGGAGGTGCAGGAAGAAACTTTGTAATTGCTTCCTGCACCCATCGAATTTCAAAAATAACCATTTACCCTCCGGAACATTAAATTAAAAATAGGCTTTTCTGAACAGCACCTCCGAAATAACATTTTCAAAGCAAAATTTTCTGACAAAATTTCTGGAATGCAATTTTCAAAATGATTTCTTCATAATAAAATTTCTGGAATGTGTGAAATACATTCTGAAACACATTTTTTGAAACAAATTTCCAGAATAAATATTTTCTAGAATGATTTTTTTCAAAAATTCCTTCATGAAATGTGTTCCAACAAAAAACTTTTGTAAATACATAAAATATTTTCTGAAAAAACCTTTTCAGAATAAGTTCTTTTAGCATTTTTTTTCTCTTCTTCCTTGCACCAGAGGTCCTGTGGCAACAATGGTAGTAATGATGTAATGATGAAGAATATTTGAGTATTTTCCTTGAAATGTGAAGTTGAAGAAGAAATTTGATTGGGGGTACAGAAAACAGTTACCATGAAACTGCCGTATCTTTCTGCACCTCATAAATTTCTTCCCCGCACCTGTGTATAAGTTTTTTTTTTTTTTTTTTCCTTTTTTTTTTCCTTTTTAAATTATTCAATCTTAAAATGGGAAGTTAAAAATGATTTCTCAATGTACAATCTCAAAAGAATAAACTGGGAAATTTTCTTACACGGGTAGGTGCAGGAAGAAACTATCCCAAATTTGTTTCTCTAGATTACACCAAAGACGATCACCCGTTAGTAATTTATCTGAACACTCTTCGATTATTCTTAGAAACTCTCTTCCTTTTACTATTTATATATTGTCAATTATAGAATATTCAGAATTATTATATTGTTTCATATGTTTTATATATATATATATATATATATATATATATATATATATATATATATATGGATTATGAGAGATTGTGGTTTAGGGTTTAGGTTTCATATGGTTACATGACATTAGTCCTATGCATATAAGATATTTGACACCATTTTTATACCAAAACCGTAAAGCAATGGTGTTATGAGTCTTTATTCTTATATAGTGTTTAACTTTGTCTTTTCTATCCAACGTGAGACTTTGATTTTTTTTGACTCACATTTGGACTATTCCTAACGATCTCCCTTCAAGGATAAGTCCCTTGTTTTCTTTTTCTTTTTCTTTTTCTTTTCATGATATATTTTCTTTCAGGTGTATGAGTGATCCCTTCTTTGTTATGGTTATTCGGTCAGTCACTTCAAACCGTCGATTCTCATACCAGTATTGGGTTATATATTTTTTCATTAGTTTTGGTTATATATGAGTTATAGTTATACTTATTGAAAGATTGTAGTTCTATCTAGTTATATGATATTAGTCTTTTATATATAAAATATTTGACATCACTTTAAATCAAAACCTTAAAACAATGGTGTTATCAACCTTTATTTTTATATAATGTTTAACTTTATGATTTCGATTTTATGGAAGACTTTGACTTTTTTTTCCTCTATACTATTCCCTACATTATTTACCAGTAATATATAAATAATCGTTCGTTCAATAATTTAAAATTGGATTCTAAGTTTTAGTATCAGAAAAAAATAGATCAAAGCCAGTAAGAGACTGATCAGATTCGTTTTTTTCTTAAGCACACGCATAAGTGAGCCGGATTCGGTTCGGGTTGGTCCACCGCCACATGAGCCGGATCGGACCGAACAGCGTGTCTTTACTGATATAAATTATGTGTACATAATGTACGTAAAAGAAAAAAAATGAATCTAATTACTGAGATTAAGAAAAGAAGATGATCCAAGTTATGTATGAAAAAACGCAGTGATAAGACAGAAAAAGAGAGAGAGATGGAGAAATACCCTTTCAATGGAAGACTCGGTGGCTCGAACGAACCTAACGAGGGGGCTGCCGTTGGGGTTGGCGAGGGCGTAGTTGAAGGCAGGGTCAGGGGGCCTAGACTCGACGAAAGGCGTGGAGGGAGAAGGAGCAGTGGCGGCGGAAGTTGCAGAAGAAACACTCTGCTGCGCTTTGGGCTCGTGAGAGGAGGAGCTTACCGAAGCTTTCGCACACAAAAATGGACGAGGGAGATGTGAGGGACGATGCAGAAGAGAAGGGGAGAAGAAGGAGTTGCAGACGAGAGCCATCATCGAGATGAATGATTGGAATTTCACTGTAAAATATCCTCTTCCGCCATAAATATCAATGCCAATAATAATTCATCTTTATATATATATTTTAGATAAATAAATAATTTCATCTTCCAAACAATATCGAAGAATAAAATATTTATTTCAATTTTTACAAACTTAGAAACTAAATCATACCAGTTATTGCTTATCCATTCTTTTGTTTTATACGGAATTAATTTAATTTTTGTTGAGAAAGTGTTTTTCTTTACTTTTCCTAAGAGTCTACCTGTTTCAACAAATAGGTGATTAAATGGGTTTATTTGGTATCCATACTAATTATTTTGGTTTAATTTTTTTTTCTTAAAATACAGAAAGTAAGCATCTTATATAATGAAATTAATTTTTTTTTTTTTTGAGAAAGTGTTTTTCTTTTGTTTTTCTAAGAGTTCACATGTTTCAAATGTTAAATAATGTTAAATATGTTTTATCACTTAACCGGTGAAAATTAGAATTAATTTTTAAAAAGTTTTAAATAAATTTAGTCTTTTATTTTTAAAAGTACGTGAATTTAATATTTTTTAAATTGATTTGATAAACGTGTTTTTCAAGTAACATTGAAACAAACATGTATCAAACGTGTAAACAAACTAAAATATTATAATGAAATATGTTTGAATGTCAAATAAACTTCATAAAATTTGATTAAAATGATTAAATTCATGTATTTACAAATTTGAAAGACTAAATTGGTTCAAATTTTTTAAGAGGAACTAATTTCAATTTTTACCAAAAGTTCAAGAATAAAAACATATTCAACCCTTTTAACAAATAGGTGCTTAAATGGGTTTATTTGATATCCATACTAATTAGTTTGGTTTAATAATTTTTTTCTTAAAATACAGAATGTAAGCATTTTATATAATGAAACTTACAAAAATGGTGTTATATTCAATTTTTCTTCTTTTTTCTATAGTTGGATTCTTGAATTTCATGGGAACCAAGGATTTCACAAGTTATTAAGTTATTTTTTTAAAATATATTATTTTTGTTTTCTAGAAGCTCATAAGTTGGTCGTACGTAAGTCTTTAACATCATGAGACTTTTACGGACTGTTCTCTTGAGGGAATAGGACTGTTTAATTGAATTTGGGAGCATGGATTTATTTTTCAAACATGTTCTATTTCATTGATATGAAGTGATACGCGAGTGCTAATTTGAGGGGTTGAAATTTTTTTTCATCCACGATAAAAGCAAAGATTAGCGAGTATCAGGAGACCTTTTATCATATTGCCCTTGCCCATGCGTTTGTTTGTGAATGTGAAGGTCATCCGTGTGAGAGGTGAGTTATGGTGTGTGATTGTTCAGTGCGGAAGGGGAAGAAGATGAGGTTGTTTGGGGTGTGGTGGTGGTCGTGAGAGGTGTTGCGGAGGTGTTGCAGGGTTGTGTTTGGGGAAGGCTTTGGGATGGCACCGGTGTAGATGGATGGCACCGGTGTTGTGTTTTTGAGAGAGAGGGATGGCACCGGTTACGTAACAGGTGCCTTGTTTCCAAAGGAGCGACACCGGTTACAACACCGGTGTCGTTGGTTTTTTTTTTTTTGACCTTTTTCTTGACTTTCTTTTACTTTTTTTTTTATAATTTTTTTAACTTTAGTTTAAAATTTAATTATATAATTTTTTTTAAATTTAATTGTATAATTTTATTTACACTCATAAAAATTTATTTTTTTTTATTTTAAAATTTTATATAATTTTAATTTTTTTTAATTCGTATTAATTAATTATAACATCAAATTACAAAATCATATTTTGATAACTTTCTAATTCTATCTATTTTTAAAATTTATTTTATTTATCACATCAATCAAATGTTTCACTAACTTTCATAAAACTTATCTCCAAATCTACTCACTTTACCCTATAAATCCACTCAAAAAAAATACAAAAATTCATCCACCCAAATCTACACAAATTCATCTTTACACTCTCCCCATATTCATCATCTCAGAGGAAACACCCTTAATGTCGACTAATTGTTACAATGTGACATTAATAATTTAGTTTAAGGTGATGGAAGACTGAGAACCGAAATAAAGAATTAAGATAAATTGTTAAAAAGGAACATTTGCAATCTAGCTATGATAAACAAGGTGAATAGTGTGTAGATGAGGATGATGTATATCTTACGGAGCTTTTACATTATGATGTTTTGATGATTCAACTCTTAAAAGATAGAAAGTTCACATTATTTCAATTTTTTCTATCCTTAAACATGGACTACCCATCTCTTATTTGGATCAATGATGACATTCACGAAAGTAGAATTGGAAAAGATTTTATCATTTCCAGAACAAAAATACTTTTCAGATCAACTAGAATATAAATTAATTTCTGAAACAAGTTATCCGAAAAGTATTTTTGGATTCGAAAATGTTTTATGAAACAATGATTCCGAAATATAAAAAAATTATAGGCTTAAATATACATTTGTTCCCTATTTTTGTTGATTTTATTCAATTTGGTCCCTATTTTCGTTTTATGTTCAATTAGGTCTTTATTTTCGTCAAATTATGGTCAATTTGGTCATTTTCGCTAACGGTGTTTAAATAGTTAACGTTTTTGAACAGTACATGCCACGTGTCAGCTCCTGGTTTTTTTTGAATTTTTTTTGAATTTTTTTAATTTCAAAAAATGATCCATGTGTCAAATCACAATTGTGCCACGTGTCAAGTCACAATTGTGCCACGTGTCAATGCTAGTGCCACGTGTCAATGCTAGTGCCACGTGTCAGTTTGTGGTAGTATTATTTTTTTTGTTCAATTTAGTCCCTATATTCGTTATTTTTGTTTAATTTAGTCCCAATTTTTATTAAAATAAATCAATTTTGTCCTTTTCAAATTGACACTAAATTTAATATCTTTTATACAAATTATATTAATATCTTTTCTAAAATTGACCTTTAAATTTATTATTTTTTAAATTCAATTATAAATTATTAAATTTAATTATAAATTGAATAAATTCTTATATTTAATTTCTAAATAGAATATGTGAGATCCAGGAAATTTATGAAAATTAATAAGTAATGGAATAAAGAAATGAGGGGTTGAGAATACCTTAAGGGAGTTCTTTGATAAACCTTAGACAAGAAACAATGATAACTTAAAGGGTTTAAAGTACTTGGTTATGTTGGGAGGACTTGGGTTCAAGTCTAGTGTGTGCCATTAGTGTGATTTTAATTGTGTTTTATATTACCAAAATATTATGAATGCGGAAACATGGTTTAACCTTATATGAATGTGTGAATTAATAAGAATATTGGGATGGTTTGTTGGTGTGCATGTGTTTGATGGATTGGAAGGTTGTAGGTTCAAATCTTGACTAGAGTAAGTAGGCTATTTATATTTTTATATTTTTGCTAAGTGATGGAAAAATATAGTGACTGTAGAAATTCCCTGAGAAACGAGGTAGCAGTTGGGGTGCAGCAATCCAAAATAATGGTCATAAAACCTTGAATTTAAATAAATTTCTGAGAATTGCAATCCAGAGAGGGGAATTGGAGTGGAGGCAAGGAGGGGAACTTTGGGAACAAGGAAGAATTCATTGGAAATTGTTTGAAGCTAAGAAACCGGGTAAGGGGAGCTATCTATATTTTTCTTGTATATGTGGTATGGTTATTGGTGTTATTGTGTTATAAAACTCTGAAAGATGTTAAAGTGTGAGATTTTTTGGTGATTGTTGATGCGAAAGTGGATAAA
>Ga0214544_1005697_pt1 | contig 23840 bp, 14 predicted proteins | sample CNSS3metaG_FD_160074 | JGI IMG/M metagenome (GOLD analysis project Ga0214544, IMG submission 160074) | Root nodule microbial communities from cowpea collected in UCLA plant growth center, Los Angeles, California, USA - CNSS3 | ecosystem: Host-associated > Plants > Roots > Nodule | place: USA... | reverse complement strand
ATATATTTGATACAAAATTGCACCATGTAGTACGTGCACTACTACTACTACCAGCTTTTTGTTTTTCTATTTTCATAATCTATCCAAAATAAAAATTGAAAGTAACATGTGCAAGAAATGAGAATATAGTAGGTCCCTCCCTCCCTCCAGTATACATATATATTATATTTTGTATGATGATTTTTCTTACCAGAACTTAAATGTAAATTTTATCAACTATTTCAATGAGAACGTTTCTTTGAACTACCTTTTGTCCTATGCATATAAAACTCAAATTTTAAGAGCTTGTTCAAAAGAAACAAATCCAATATCAGACGAAGTTTACTGCAACAAGTTTGATTATATTTATATATATGTAGAAAGTTGACACTGTGTTATGATTTGTTTTGATTTTTTTACCTTTGTATGGGTGATCAGAAAAAAAAATTGAGTGAGCGATTAACCGATTGAGTGGTGGTGTGGAAGAAGATACGATTTTGATGATAAGGTTGGTTGGAAGCAGGATTCAGAATCTATGAGATGATATGTTTGCAAATGTGAAATGAATATATTTTTGTTTGAAATGTTATTGTTTTCTCGTTGCGTTTGTTTTTGGGACCACGCGATAGATCCCAAAGAAGATCTTGAATATCTAAGAAACAGTCCCCCCTCTACTTCCCATTGCAGTGCACGGCATTGTCTTACTTTGTTTCATTCCTTCTATTAGCATTAACTGCCATACCAAAACTTGTGTCTTTGTTTCTACTGAACCCGCAAAACAACAACTGGTAAAATTTAAAAACCACTTTGAACAAAACGACAAGGGACAGCCCCCTCTCCCCTTTTCATATTTGTCTATGTATAATCTGTGAAGATATGTGTCATATGCCTTTACAAGGATCTATCACAAACCTTAGCTTCCTTGCATATTCTCATCACTCATAGTACGACAAAAAACCGTGTTAAAGTAAGGATATTGCAATTCTCGTTAACTTCTTTATCAATTTCACCAAACATTTCAAAAAGATGCAAAAGATTGTACCATATAAAATTCTGATATATACCATATGTGTTAAAAAAAACAGTAGGTTTTTATTATGTATACCAACACCAACTCTTTCTTTTCACTCTTTCCTTTTATTAGGTAGAACCTAACTAGTTAGTAACTACTACTACTGTTTGAACATGATGAAAAAAGTTGTGTACTTTGATCGATTCAGGAATGTGCGTATGCGTATGAGTTGTTATTTTTTGGTTATTAGTCATGCATGTAGCATTCATCGTCAAAGATTACAATCTTGAATAGGAAGCATTAGTAGAATATGGTTCCACAGAGACTTGCATGGTGGAAGGTCTTGTTATCAGCTGATAGCTCCTCTTACCTGCGTGATCTACAAGTCAGAGATTGTTCATTCAACACCCTTTAGTTGTTAGTCAAATTTCCTTATACAAGTCTTTGTTTAGGAACTCAGATCTCTTATTTGTCTTTGTTTAATTTGTTCAATTTATAGCTACTAATCAACAAAGACCAATCTGATGCATACATAATATATACTTTATATATGGTTCATAGTATTCTGACATTCTGTCAACACAGTATTTACTTTTGTCCCCTTCTCTTATCATATATATATATATAAATTACTAGCTATATCATGCATGTGCATGGCATGCCGTTATTTTCTTCTCATATTTTTATTACTTTTATACGATGCATGTGAGGGATTGTAGTATTTTTTTACACACATATATATAACATAATGTAGAAGACAGCAGAAGAAGAATTGGTGAGTTAGGTATATTTAGAGAGGGGGCCAACTAATTATTAATGATAATGAACATTGTTCTTAATTAGCAATTAATAATGGCACGGAATGGGACAAAGTAAATTTGAGTTGGGTGTGAAGAAATAAAATGTGGAACTGTAGTGAGAAAAACACATTGGTGGGTATAATTATAGTTTCATTTCCCTGCTTGACTTTTCATTGATTACATGTTGGTTTAGATGGTCACAGACAAAATCTTGGCCTGAAGAAAATCCGGTGTCATGTCTCCCTCCGTTCCCATTGTTATTACCCCTCCACCACCCACAAAAGTTGGATGCAAATTAGTTTCTCTCATCCCCAAAACATATCTTAAGAGATCCTTTTGATAATTACCTATTTTTGACTCACTTTCATCCTTAAAATAGGAAATACACCAATACCAAGTGGTAATAAAAAAGAAAAATGGAATGCGTGGTGTGGTGTGGGGTAAGTAATTTAATAATATATATATTACTCGACCAAACTTGACCAATGTTGGATATCAACGGCCAGATTTCACTAATCCGATTCTGGTCCCGGTAAAGCCCACAAAAATGGTAGAAATCTGTGGGTTCAAATGTTCCATTGCTGGGAATCTTCGTGATACATCATCATTCATTCACAATCACAAGAAGCACGTACGCAAATGTTAATTAATTGTTTTCCTTTTAGTAGTTTCCCCACAATTCACATGAACCTTCACACTCTATTATCCGCTTCCATTTCCATCATATATATACCTTTGAATTTGACACTTTGCCACCCCATTCTCTGCGCAATATAATTTGTAATTTCCCTTCACATATCCTTAATATTTTTCACCTTTTTCACACTCACCTTACCACTATTTTTATACTTTATTTTTCTTTCTTCTAGATCACATCACTTCTTACGTGTACACTTTTTCTCACTTTCTTTCTTATTTCTGTCTTCCACGATCCATCCCGATATGTATACAGCCCCAATAAGTGTGCAAAACCATTTTTCTATTCCCAAACCCTCTTTTTCTCATGCAAGCTCCCTCATTCTATTTATAGCACCTCCCTTCACCCACTACCACACCACACCACAACACCAAACTTTTCTTCTAATTATCTTCTTCTTCTTCTTCTACACAACTATAGTACTCTCTCTCTCTCCAAAAATGGCTCTGAATTACCCTTCTTCAACCTGCTTCATACTACTTCTAGTAACCATAACCCGTTTGATATACACAGTGGGCAAAACCGAGCAACGGAAAGCTCCGATTCTCCCAGATCTTGACACTGAAAAAATATTCCATAAGCTTCATAATGACCCTGAAACCATTCAAATGGCCTCTACGGACTATGGCCATATCGTGCATGAGCTCCCAGCAGCCGTGTTTCATCCATCTTCCATAGATGACATAGCCACCTTGATAAAATCCTCGTACAATAGCTTTGTCCCCTTTCACATAGCAGCGAGGGGCCAAGGCCACTCCACCCGAGGACAAGCCATGGCTCGTGATGGGGTAGTGGTTGACATGGCCACCCTCAGAAAACAAAGAAATGGGGTTTCGATCAGTGTCTCTAAGGACCCTTTCATAGGTCACTATGCTGATGTCGGAGGGGAACAACTCTGGATTGATGTGCTACATGCCTCACTACAACATGGACTTGCACCCGTTTCTTGGACTGATTATTTGTACTTGACCGTGGGAGGAACACTTTCCAACGCTGGAATCAGTGGCCAGAGTTTCCGCTATGGACCTCAAATCAGCAACGTTCATGAAATGGATGTTATCACAGGTATGCAGTTTCTCCGCAATTTCTCCTACTTCAGTAACTATTACTGTTTTCATTTTAGTGGCCAGAATCAGAGACAATGGCGACCGTACCTGTCATTGTATTTAAGTTTTTCAAATTTCTATTGCCTGGTTTTCTTGAGAGAACGTGTTCGTGTCGAAACTTTGAAAAAAAGAGAAAGGTGAAGTCTTCTTGAGCTGTTTCCATTTTGTCTCTTATGATATGACATGGTGTGTCGTCGTGGATGTTCTGCTAAATGTATAAGATATGGTTTGTTGAACACGTCTTATAAATCCAGTTAATGTGGTTGGTGAACTCTAGAACAGGAATGGTCATTGTCTACAAAATTGGTGAGCGATGGGTTAATTAGTAACCAGGTCCACGGTCATAGTTTTGAATTAACTTTATTATGTTGGTCAAAACGTTTATATTACTGGTCAATTCATTCATATGAAAAGACTTCATTACCAACCTATGGAAAATGTTACCCTCACAATTGATGCATGCATGCATTTAATTAATCGAGCAATTTATGAAACAATTTTTGTCGTGTACTTGGTTACAGGAAAAGGAGAGTTCGTAACCTGCTCCACCCAGAAGAACTTGGAGTTATTCAACGCGGTTCTTGGAGGCTTGGGACAATTTGGAGTGATAGCAAGGGCGAGAATTGCTCTTGAGGCAGCACCCAAAAGGGTACGTTCATAAGAATTGACTAGAATTTTGTCTCGTAGCTTTTCCACCACCAATTCATAGTGACGCCAAATCGAATTGTCATTTTTTTAAGGGTGAATAGTGGCAGTTGTGCATTTCATCTTATGTTGATGTATTAGTCATCCATGATAAAAACATACACAAATCAAAACAAGACGAGTTATGCGTACGTAAGAGTTTGAACCACTTAATGTGGATTTGAAATTGAAAGCACACATAGTATACATAATACGAGTTTGAAAAAACAGTCTTAGATCTCAAGCTATGAACCAATAGAATTAGAAAAACTCGAGTATTATGAACACATTCTTTTTTCCATGACTTGATTAAAACCTTATCTACTTTTATCAAACCAAACAACGAGTGCTCTCTCTGAAAAGACTTTCAAGATACATTCATTCCATGAGACATTAAAGCTATAACACATGAAGAATGCGGATATTTTATAGCCACCACATGTTACAGCCGTATTCTTTTGTTTATCTTTCCAATTTTGATTGGACTAGCGGTGTGAGCTCGTGCACATCCATTAATATTCATACATACATAAATATATACGTGTCTCTCTCTCATTTATTTGATTTTATTATATTGTATAGTGGTATAATTAAGAGAGTGTTAATGGTGAATTTTTTTGTTGGCATGCAGGTTAAGTGGGTCAGAGTACTTTATAGTGACTTTTCTGCTTTTACCGAAGACCAGGAACGATTAATCTCAATCAATGGAAGGAAACAAAAGAATGCATTGGATTTTCTGGAAGGGATGCTGCTAATGAACCATGGCCCCATAAATAATTGGAGATCCTCTTTCTTCCCTCTATCTGACCATCCCAGAATAGCTTCTTTAATAACTGAACATAGCATCCTCTACTGTCTTGAAGTGGCCAAATATTATGACGACCAAACCGAGAAAAATGTCGACAAGGTATCCTCTCTGGTCATATCACATTCTAGTTAGATCATATTTCTTTTCAAAGAAAATAACCCCACTGTCCCAACTAGTCAAAAGCAAATGCCTACATATATATGGTGCTGTCATTCTTGGATTACACCTTCATAACCAAGATGCTAAATCTTTATACACTTATTTAATAAATGGTAGTAATAATGTTTTTCTTTGTCTCTAGGAAATTCAAGTTTTGCTCCAAGGGCTGGCCTATATCCCCGGATTTTATTATGAGAAAAATGTCTCCTACGTTGAGTTCTTGAATAGAGTCCGAAGTGGAGAGTTGAAGCTTCACTCACAAGGACTGTGGGAGGTTCCTCACCCATGGCTTAATTTGTTTATACCAAAATCTCAAATCTTGGATTTTAACTCAGGAGTATTCAGAGGTATAATTCTTAAAAGAAACATCTCCTCTGGACCAGTGCTGGTTTACCCTATGAATAGAAACAAGTAAGCCTAATTGAATGATGAAATTTTATTTATTTTTTGAATGAAATTCAGAAGAGAACTGTCACTAATAATAATACTATGAAATATAATTCCAGATGGGACGATAGGATGTCAGCATCTATACCAGACGAGGATGTTTTCTACACTGTTGGATTTTTGCACTCAAGTGGGTTTGATTCTTGGAAGGCACATGATGTTCAAAACAGAGAAATTTTGGAGTTCTGTAGGGAAGCTGGAATTAAGGTTAAGCAATATCTTCCTAATCACAGCACACAGGAAGATTGGACAAACCATTTCGGTGCCAAATGGATGAAATTCTTAGAAAGAAAACATCAGTTTGATCCAAGAATGATTCTATCACCCGGCCAGAAAATCTTCCACAAACAATTACATCCAGCGTTTTAAATATTCCCCCAATGAAATCAGAAAAAAAAAAAAAAAAAAAAAAAAAACTAAAAGTGTTATGGAGGGAATATTTTTCAATTAAATGGGTAGGGACTGGTGTACATACAATGATGATCGAAACCAAAATGAGTTTTGTATGTTTTTGCTAGAGAAATTAAGGTGGAGTATTGAATTCAGCATCACTTTGATCTATATTATGCTATGTACTTTAGATAGATTAGGTTGGCACAGTCTTATTGTCTCTCACATTCTGTCACTAAACCTGCTAGTGTGGAGAAAATGTGTTGAAGATGTTCTAAGGAGTTCTGGTCCTCCATTAAATGTGTAACGATTCTGTATTAATTTCTTTATATAATTTTGTTTTTGCATTAATTATTTCCAAATATATGTGTGTGTGATTCAAAGATAATGAGCATAATTGTGCCCAAGTTGCATGCGATAATCAAGGTAGATAGATATGATAACCTAAAATTGAAATGAAACAATACTCTTAATTATCTGCAAGATTTTGCCTTTGTAATATGTTCATGGATGTTGGTAACTTAAGCGAGGGGGTTTCACTGGGGAGAACAACACCAATGAGATCACGCTTACCTGGAACCCTTATTTGGGACCTTTGCCAGGAAGACTTTCGATACTAGGACCATACTGCACTCGTCTGAGCTGGTATTAACCATCGGCTCTGAACTCGTCTGAGTCGGTATTAACCATCGGCTCTGAACTCGTCTGAGCCGGTATTAACCATCGGCTCTGATACCACTTGTCAGGTTTATAAGAGGGGGTTTCACTGGGGAGAACAACACCAATGAGATCTGAGCCTAACCACATAAGACACTGACACCACTCTCAACCCAAAACCTTAAGGCAATGGGTTTATGGGTCTTTATTCTTATATAGTGCTCTACTTTCTCATTTCTGGTCAATGTGGGACTTAGACTCACACTTGTATTCCTAACAATTAAGCTGCTAGATATTGTACAAGAAGAAGATAAACAAATAGAGACACAAGGCACTACATAAAAAATAATATAGGGTTCATAATAATGAACCTAGTCGTTGATTTTAAGTTACTTGTAGACAGATTCTACGTCTCTCACTTTTTGTGAAGACTTACCACACCACTATACTCCAAAGCACAAGTTGTTGTGAAGATGCTTTAATTTAATTTGAAGTTTCAGATTTATTTTGACATTTTTTATCTTTCAAGCCAGGGTAAAATTATTAATAAATCCGAAAAAAAAAAAACGTACTATTCAGAGATTTAGGCTCACACCTTGCAAGTGGGAGTATATATATAATAAGTAAAACACCAAACAATATGCAACACAAGGATGGAATATTAACAAATAATTATAATATATTGAAAATTTTACGATATTATATATATACCCCAATCCTTTAGTTCGACGTGTTAAAGCACAATTTGCATACTTTTGGTGTCTAAAAAGAAGAGATTATAATGAAAAATTAACATTTTTAATCATGTAGAATTTTTACAAACATTTCTGTCCTATTTCAGAATTATGTATATGGTTTGAAGTTTTTTTATCTATTAAATAAAATTTTATTCAAAAAAAAGGAAATTTTCACAAACACGAGTGCCTGATTTTCTAATAATATGTCTCTACCGCTCTAGATTATATTCGGAAAAACACAGATTATATTCATATATGATGCCGTCTTAAATCAAATTCACACAAAAAATCAAACAAAAAAAAAGAACAAGAGAAGAACAAAGAGCATTACAACAATTCGACATACTTAAGGAAGAATAATCAAAACTCTATTAAAAGGTGGTTGGTAATGTATACGTGAGTTTTTGTTACATAAATATATACATAAGAGGAATGTTTTGGATATTTGTTAGAACCTCTTTTAAATATGTAGTCGATTCTTAAAATAGAATAATGGTAAAACATTGGAATAAATTAGTACTGGTGACTTTATAATAAGCCACTAATTAAGTAGCTTGTTTTGGAGAAAGCAAAAGACGAATTTGACAGTGAGTTGGAATGGTTGATATGAGAAGGAATATCACATAAAACCATTTTTTCCTTGAGTCACATCAACTCAAAACTATGAGGGTTGGCTTATATTTTGTCGTTCTCGCATAGGAATAATTTTTGACTTTTTCATTCAGATAGACCCACGAGGGCCTTTGTTGTCATGTCACAAAAGTATAAAGCAATGACTTCATCTACAAATTAAAGCAAAACCTGATCATCCAGTTGTCATTCTTATCATTTAATTAACTAATCTAAATCTCACAAAATGAGGCTTTTTATTCACATTTTAAACCAGACAAGATCCAATACTTACTTATGTTGTTGCCTTCGTGTTCTTTAATATCAAAACTAAAATTTTGTTTCAAGAGTTGAGAGATAAAAGTTGTGATTAGAAATAATGGTTTAGAAGTAAGTAACTAATAATTTGTTGGCAGGGTGCATAATTATGTTGCAACACTTAATTCCAGCTTGCAGGCAAATTGGAGACAAGAAAAGTTATGGGATGCCCCAGCAATTAAAATAAATTCCTTCTCCTCTTTTTTTGACTTTTTTGTGCCTCCATTGTAAATAAACTAGATTTGCTTTAACAGATTCATGTCTAATTGTTGTGGAAAATCCATGACAGAATCCCATGATTCACACGCTGTGAATCATACTATGTTGACAAATGGATAGAAAAGAGCATCATCATGTACAACCTAATCATAATTACTTACTTTCCTTTCCTTTTTCCACTCCTTCTAATTCTAAAATATCTCCTCATCATACCTTTTTTTTTTATTTTCTCCCTTGCTTCCTATTTTTTAATTTAAAGTGAAAAAAAAAAGGTTGCTTTCCCATTAGGGCAACCGTGATGAGAAGGCAAAAAATAAAAATTCATTATAGTTCATTCTTAAAGTCACCAATTGCTCTATCTATTAAAAAACAAGTGTTTATATATAGTTGTATAGTTAAATATTAAAAAAAAGGCATTATCTGATAACTAAAGTTTATGCTGTCTGTTATTATGACCGTTTTATGTCTTGGTTAGCTAGTTAATTAGGTACACCTAGTCCTTCCTTAGGGAGGTTTGTTTAATGATAAAGGATTTTACTATTGGAGTCTGTTTGATGGCATAGAATTAATTAATCTGATTATGCGTTGGAGGTTTTTTGAGATTGCATCACTTTACCAACCTACTAACATATTGTTACTTTATATTTGTGTGACTACTTATCCAATAAAAAGAAAGCTTTTCAAAGAATTAGAACAAGTTTAAAAGAAAAATCTTCGTAAGCATTTATGGAGAGGAAAAAAATAAAATAACTTTTTTTAGATGATAAAATAAACTTATTATTATTATGTATTATAGTTATAAATAAAAATTTAAAGGAACTATATAAAAAATAATAATGTATGAGGAAATTATTTTTTTCTTTAAATACTTAAAAAGATACCATTCAAAATATTCTTACTCAGTGTACAAAAAGGGGTTTAGATGTAGTGTGGTATGCAAGCCCATAAGGGGAGCAGTTTTGCTTTAAATATTTTACATATAATATATACATTTAATAGGAAATTAGTTAGTAATTAAGAAACATTGTTTGCTTTTACAAATAACTCATACCCTCGAGAGAGCTAATGTCCTTCATATTCCTATAGTTAATTATTTAATGAAAATGTGCACTTTTTAAGAAAATATTTTTTTATATAATATATATATATATATATATATATATATATATATATATATATATATATATATATATATATCAAAGAAAATGTTCCTTAAGCTTTAATTAAAAAAAAACACATCTTGTTAGACTTTTTATATCATTACAAACAAAATCTTAAATAATGACCAAATTTAATAACCAAAATTAATTAGTTACTATAATAAACAATTTAAATATTAATTTATAAACTAAAAATTAATTGATAAGTGAACTAGTTTCAAAAAATTATAATTGATCTTTAAATCGGTAACTAAAATAGTTTCTATTATGAATTGGTCTTTGAATTGGTCATTAACATCAGCTCCCTAGGTTTTGACTACCAAATGAATTAGTCACTAAATTAGTCTCTAATTAATTATTTAGAGACCAATCTAGAAACCAATTTTTTGGTAACAAAAATTTTGGTAACTAATGTTAAGGGACCAATTTCTTTTAGTAACTAAATTTTAGAAATCAATTATAATTTTTTATTCGTAATAATAACTATTTTAGTAACTAATAATTTTTTTTAATTGGTCATTAATAATGCATTTTCTTATAGTGATATATAGAAAACAAAAAAGTTTTGTCTTAATAAAAACAAAAGAAAAAAAAAATAAAGGAAGAATGACATTGTGAAAATAAGAAAGCAAGCAAAATGACGGATTCCTAGTGACCTACTACTAGTGACCTACTATTAGAGCATACAACATTTATATCACGTGAGTTATAATAAGAATCAATATAGTATATTTCACTACCTATATATAGATAAATAATGAACTGCTAGAAGCCAATTGGATAAATTGATTATAATAACATCGGAACACAAACATATAGTGACAATACTTTTATACATCTACGTAAGACATCCAAACATCATGACAAAAAAATACATATACATAAATACTTACTTATAAACTGCTTCGGTAACACCTGTACAACAGTATTAGACTATAGTATGGTAAATTGTATCGTTGATTATTTTATATTTAATTGAAAATCCTCTGTCCAGGTGACAATATTCTGTTGGGATCAAATTCATTTTTTCTTTCTTGGAATGTTTTCCATTTGGACCCAAATTGTTTCATCCATTCTTTCCTTGTTTTGTTTTGGGGAAGATACTGCTTGATCTCAATACCAGCATCCTCACAGAACTTTAATATTTCTTGGTTTTGAGCTTGAAATTCCTCCACTTTATCAAACCCAGTTGAATGAAGAAGTGACACAGTGTAGAAAATATCTTCATTTGGTGTAACTGCAGACATCTTATCATTCCACCTGTGGATTAATTACATGCATTTACATTAATTATGTTTGGTAATTATTCTATATATACCAAATCAAACATACTTAATTTCTTAAAACTTACTTGGATCGATTCATCGGGTAGATTATCGCAACTCCTGCAGTGATATTTTGTTTCAGAATAATGCCCTTGAACACACCTTCATCGAAATCTGAGATTCGAGATCCTGGAACAAAGAGGTTTAGCCAAGGATGAGGAACATCCCAGAGTCCTTGTGATGTTAGTAAAAGCTCGTCAGAATGAACTCTGTTCAGGAACTCTTCGTATGATGCATCTTTTTCGAACATAAACGTGGGAACAAACTTCAACCCCTCCACCAAAACTTTTACATCCTATTCAAACATATAAAAACATAATAACTAACTTGAGTCTTTCACATAAAAGTTTAGTTCCTAAACTTTCATACGTTATTACCTCGTCAACATGTTGTTGAGTACTATTGTCGTAATATTTCACAAGCTCTATGATATAGATGATGCCGTATTGTGTTACTAGGGAAGCTATACGAGGTTGATCAGGTGCTGGAAAAGAAGAAAGATCAAGTGGTGGCTGATTTAGCAGAAGGAAACCTTCTACATAATCAGCAGCAATGGTGTCGTTTCTTCCATTCAACGAGATCAAGTGTTCTTGGTCTGCAGAAAATGCAGAGAAATCGTTGTAAAGCAAACGGAGCCACTTCACCTGCAAGAGATTAGGCAAATGATTTTTCATTAACACTATGCATGATATTGAAGAACGGTTAAGCATTTACTGTAAACATTTTTCTTTGTTTTGGGCATGTAAATGTAGAATGCTTGAAAGCAACTGGTTGTGGTGTCCATGGAATTTGCATATTAATTTTACTTTCCTACTTTCAAATGATCGATTATTAATTGGTGGGTTTGAGAATCCAACAAGATTGACTTATAAAATAAACAAATATAAATAAAAAGAATACGATATACTTGCCCTAGTTGGTGCGGGTCCAAGAGCTATTCTTGCCCTAGTTATAATTCCAAATTGACCTAATCCTCCTAGAACGGCGTAAAACAACTCTGAATTGTTCTCCGAGGAACATGTCACCAGGTCTCCTTTCCCTGTCGAAGCCAGGTGTAAACATGTGTGTCAAGTGTGCCCAATGAAAAAATGTAAAAAATTCAGAGAAATATATTTCTAATGAAATCACGTTCCTTGCTGTAATAAGTGTGTTTTCTTCCAATAACAATTCTTGTTACTGATGTATATAAAAACCAGCATCCCTTATGCATAAACTTTAATTTACCATTATTCATTTATAACTTGAAAATCATGCCTCGATTCTCTTACCTCACTCATTCAATATGTATTAGTAGATTAAGTGAATGATGAATACTGAATAAACTTTCCTTAGTCCTATAAAACTCTGCAAGAGAGTTGACTTGCATTTGTCAAAGAAGATTTTTCCCAGAATTATGCAGGGAATAATAAACTGCAATTGTTAATTTGATGGGAAATATTTGAGAAAGAAAAACAGGAGTGCGTGCTGACAATTTGTTGGGTGAGGACTTATTTAAGACCAAAAGATTGGTCCACAGAAAATGTTGGCGTATTCAATCTAAGCCGGTCGAATTGGAAAATAAACAGTGTACAGTGTTTCATTTCGCAGTCCATCTTTGATGTAATCATTGATTGCTATGGAATCTTGGTAAATATATGATGAAGTCACGTGACAATTACACTCCCTTTAATTATTTTTATACTTATTTTTCATGTCTGTTTCTTGGTTTGATTTCATAAGACTGTTCAGGAATCAATCACAAACAGATTTACTAGCACACAGAAAATTTTTATATTACAATATAATGGTGAAGAATCAAGAACACAAGGAAACTTTGCTGTTCTTTTTTATTATAATATACACCGAAGATCAATCCCCCAGAATCTTGTCAAGAAAAATAAACAGTTCTTCTTTTCTGTTATTAAAAGTATACATATTTTAATTAACTTTGACGGTGGACATAATCTAAGTTGTAAATGAAAGAGATAAGCTTCAACTATAAGATTTTGAACCTAGCAAATTCCGAAAGAACTACTAAATCTCATAACCTGTATCAATTTTTTAATGACATGGTCAATTCATACATCATAAAGAGACAAGATTAAAATCTTCTGTAAAGATATGATGTGACCAATCAACTTAGCTTAATCCACATGTTTCATTGAATTCTGAGTTGATTTAATAAAACCCATTCATCTGACTTTTTTGTTAATATATAATATACCTAAGATGTTTCAGGGGTCATAGTTTAATTGATGTACTCATGAAATTTATAAAAAAAAAAACGATACTCATATAGAATAACTATTTACTACGTATGTCTGTCATTATTTTTGACGTCTGTTTGATCCTTCCCCAAATTTTTTAGTTGATGTAAGCAGAAATAAAAGGACATAGAAGATGAATCCACTAGCACGTTGACAGTATTATTTTATTTAACAATATAAAATACTATCTTTCAACGCTCTTACCATTGAGTATTATAATTATTTATATAAAAAATAAAAAATCATATACAAATCAAACAACAGCAAAGAGATTAAATAACAGTTATTCATATATAATTTTAAAAAGATATATCACATTTTAATAAATTAAAATCAATGGTGTCAAGAGTCTGCATACTTATATATATGTATATACATAGATTTCGTCAATGAAGTATTCTAAAATTTTAGATTATAAAACTTTCAATTCATGTTTATGTATATATGTGAATGGTGATGAACTTGAATGCAAAATTAATCTGGAAAAGTTATTGGCTGGGGAAAAGAATATATAATAATCCATACCTGTAACAACATCCAATTCATGAACATTGGAAATCTGAGGACCAAACCTGAAGGATTGGCCACTGATCCCAGCATTGGAGAGAGTTCCACCAACCGATAAGAACAAATAATCAGTCCAAGAGAGTGGTGTGAGTCCATGCTCAAGTGTTGCATGCAACACATCAATCCAAATTTGTTCTCCACCCACATCAGCATATGGAGCACTTGTTCTTCCATCAGACACTACTACAATCCCAGTCCCGTTTCTGAACCGATTCAACTCGGTCATGTTCACCACAACCCCATCATTTGTCATGGCTTGTCCATTCACCGAATGTGCTTGCCCTCTAGGAGCTATGGTGAACGGGATGGGAAGAGAATTCGAGAAATTTATCAACAGAGCGATGTCACTGATGGACGATGGGGAAAAAATCGCAAAAGGGTTGTAATGAAGTATGTGGCCATAGTCTGTTGAAGCTAGCGAAAGGGTCACAGGATCACGAATAAGCTTCAGGGTTAGGTCTTTTGGTGCTTGGAGTAACGACCAAGGTTGTGATTGTGTCTGTGTCAGCACTGTGAAGGCTAACCCTAGCACAACTAAAGCTTTTGAGAATCTAAAATAACTTCTCATTTTGGAAGAGATAATTTGGTTAATGCACTGTTGTTTTGAATTTGGCTATGAAAGTGTTCTTGTTTAGTTACATGTATATATATAGGAAAGAAGAGAAAAGAAGATGATTTTTTGGTCTATAATAATATTGTATACTTGTGTATATATGTATTGTTGTTGCTTAGATTTATACGCCTTTAGTGCTGTAAATTTCCTTTTTCATTTGCACGCTTTAGGCTGCAGAAACTTCGATTTTCATCCACTTGTTTAGCTGCATTATCTTTTTGCCGATCATGGCATAAATTAGTCCTTGGACGGAGTTTATAAAATTATAGTCAAATGTTGAAGATCGAGCTTTGTTTTTTTCCTTTGTTTACATTTGGAGATGGGAGACTTTACACTAATTTCATTTAATAATCGGTATTACGTGTGACAATTTGTCGTGGTCAACCAATAATTAGATAACAGTTGACAAAACAATAATAATTATCTGATATGCAAATCAGTTATGTATCTTACAACATTCCTGTGCCGGAGAACCTCTGTGACACACATCAGAAAAATGAAAAAATCATGGGTTGACAATGATTAAAGTCCACACTTCCGCAATTATGTTATCATCATCAGTGTGAAGCTTATTAGGTAACCACCTAGTTGTTAGTGTACCTCCATTAACACACTTCTTAGTACGCATGTATATATTTGTGTGTTTCATTGACTTTAAATTAATAGATAACATAACCGCCTTTTAGGTTATGCTTCTTTTTCTTTGTGCTGCAACGTGAAGTAACATAGAGGGAGATTTTATACAACCTAAGTCCAGTCTAAGCCCTACCCTTTACACTTCATCACGTATATATGTGGTAAACGTTTTTGTGACTAATATAGTTAAAGTGTGTTTGAAGAATGTGATTGAAGAGATCTTACACGTGCTGAACCAAAATGAACGAAAAACAATATATGGTGGTACTGAACAGCATGCCACTTGTTCCATGTGATAAACTATGAATTTCTTCCAACTTTGAAAAAAAAAAGTTTCACATTGGCTCAATTTAAGGCATGAATTGGTCACAGAAGTAGAAACATGATACACGAAATGGTTTGATGAGTATTTGTGGTCATGTCACACATGTATCTCATTGTGTGGACAAAGTTCTAAAGAGTTGAACCAGACTTCTGACTTGGACCATAACCTATGGGTTGGCAAATTATTTTTCTTTCCGTGGCCCATTTAAGATTGCAAAAGATATTCTCGTACAGTTCTATCACCATCAGTGAATCTTAACAACGAATAAATGGGATTTGAGAGAATCGTTGTATTCACAAGGTCTGTAATTCAAATTTGATGGTAAAAAAGAAAATTATGTTTTTGTCGTTAAAAAGTTATATTATTGAATAATGGCTTTTGTTATGGTCTTTAATCGTTGAATGCTGGTAAGAAGATATTGGTGCCCAAACAAAGCTAGCCCAATAATAAGGCCCAAAGATTAGCATGCGTGGCAAAATCTTTCTGCACCCCCGTGATTCCAGTGTCCACCTCCTTCATAGCTGGGCCGTCCTAGTGCATTACCCTTACCCATGCACATTAGAAACAATACAAGATGAAAGATAAGGAAAAGTCTCTCATATATTTTAAGCCTCTCCGTATCAAATTTAGGTTTTAATCTGCAGACTTGCAATCTCTGTAAAGATCCTTCCTCAACTTCAGTCAATGTGCAGAGATGTAGTTTAAGATGTATTTGAAATTAATTTATTATTTAATTGAAATTCATTTATTATTTAATTTTGAAATTAATTTATAAATCACTGTGAATTTTTTACAAACTTTCATAAATTTTTCATTCATCTCCCACTTTCCTTCTTTTCATCTAAACAACCTCATTTTCCACACTTTTCTCCTTCTTTTCCATACCCTCAAATTCATTTCTAAATCGAAACTAAACCTCAGCATATAATTTATATCTTTAATTCTTTTTGCATCATAGATACTCAAATCAAAAATTACAAACAGGAAATTGCATAACAGATTGTAAAATGCGTAATGATTTTTTTTAAAATAGAATCTGAAATATAAATTTTATATTTCAAATTATATGAAATATAATTTTATTTTATATTAATATAAATTTTGTACTCAAAATTTTATATTTTAATATATATTTTTATTTTTATTTGTATATTTTATAATATAAATTTTACATTATAATTCATACATTTCAAAATAAATTTTTATTTTGTATTTTAAATTATAAGTCTTAAAATATAAAAATATTGACATTTAATATTTGGAATTATATAATCCAAAATATATCTAGATTTCACGATTCTAAATTGAAACTGAAAATCCTAATCGAAGTGATAAATTTAAGACATTGAAATTGATGAAAGTGGATGGTGAAATTATGAGATTGTGGTGGGGTGTGGAAGAAATTGCCATCAAAGGTAGGTCCGAATCCGAAACATTGAAATGTACTACGGACACTGGGATGTTTTTTTCTTCATACTAAAACCATTACGATCACTCTATTTGAGGTATCATTTACATTAGTTATAATTTATTGAAAAAATTATAAAAACGTTTGAGTCTATTTAATGATTTTATTCTTAATTTTTAAGATTTTCGTAAGACTTTAAAAACAAAATACGGTGTTTTACAAGAGTAATTTTTTTTTTATATATTTTGGTTAATGATTTGATCTTACTCTTCAACATCTACTACTGATCTCTTCCAAATCCAGTAAATTAACAAAAGTCGCTGTGAGAATTACTGTTATTAATGATACTTGAACATGTATAGGTACATTTAAACAAATGTACTCAGTTTCTCTACTCACTTAAACTCTACCAACTTTATTCTTTTTGACTCTTTATTTTTGTTTTATTGTTATCGAATGAAATTATTTAATGATTAGGTTCCTTGTTATGATGTGTTAGCTATAAAAAATGATTTTTTGACTACTAAATTTTGATAATTTTCTTTTATAAATTTATGTGTCATTTTTTAAGTAATTTTTTATTTTTTCATTTTCTAATTCTCGATTTTCTAAAAACTCTTAAAATATGCCACATAATATTATAAAAAAAATTATTAAAATTTAGTAGTCAAAATATCATTGTTTATTATCCTATATACGACAGATAATTAAAATCAAATTTCTTCATTTTATTCATCATAAATAAGCCTTTGAGTAATTAGTTCGCACACCAGAGAATATGTCACTATGCAAAAACCTATAACATATAGGATCACTTAAAGTCAATTTCCTTTGACAATTTTAAGAAAACTATCCGTGTATAGAATAGAGTTTTAAGGTGGATAAACTATCCATTTAGAATTATAGGGTATAAAAATTCAGAAAAATACCATTTAGCAACAATATTTGACCTATTTTTTCTTTCATTTTTTTTTCTTTAGCAATCTAAAATTGTTCTCACTGTCTTTTTACTCTTTTTTTTCTTTCTTTCTCGTTTTTTCCCTCAACTTTTTTTTTTCTACTTTTTACCTTAAATCAGACGCATGCGAAAATAACACGAAGGATAAGAGAACTAATTGATAGAATCAAATTGAAGCGGTCAGAACCAAAAAGTGGGAAAGGATATAATTATTTTTCTATGTTTAACATTTTTGTATAAAATAAATAATTTTATTTCACTTTTAGGGAGAATAATATTTTTTATGTTCACATAACTTAAATGTCTTCCCATCACACTAGTATTACTAAAAATATAAAAAAAAAAGTACAGACTCAATAATAATAATAATAATAATAATAAAATCTTTGTTATGATACTTTTTATCATATAATTTTTTTTTTCCAAAATAAATGAAGAGAATTTTTACTAACCAAAACATATAATTTTTTTTATCTCTCATCCAATAGTAGTAGGAAAATAAAAAACAGTAGGAAGGTTCCGGAGACTTGACTTCGGATCCTTGGCATAAATAGAATTTTGATCTCATTTTTAGATTAGCCATTTTAACTGTATTTTTAGCATGTGGCAGGTGAACCTACCACCCAATGTTTCAACAATATCTATGCCATAATCATCATAGTTCAAATCACAATTTTCTAACTTTTTGGACTTTTCATGCCTTCGATTCAAATCCATTGTATATAACATTTTTTTTTTCATTTTTAAACTCGGAAGAAGAGAAAACTATGTAACGCAACTTTATCTTATAGTCTTGTATATTATATTAGATGAAGATTCTTACGACTAATTACTGGATTATGGCGGATCCATGAAATAAGGATAAAACTAATAATAATACTTTCTAATAAAATTCAGGTAAATTGACGATAATTAAAAAAAAATCTCAGAATTGATTCATCAATAGTTTGTTTGGTCCAATCACACAAAATGAAAAATACTAACTTATTTAGTTTAGTGCGTAAGATTCGTGTTAAGATCCAACTAATAAATTATAACTTTTGTCTACTTTTATAATTTGACTTTGAAATTATTAGGATCAAATCCTATCATTTAACATTAAGTCAAAAGTTATAAATAATAGTTAGATATAAATAATAGTTAGAGTATAATTCTATTTAAATAAGAATGTAACGGTTTAAATGTCTTGTAATTCAATTTATTTGACATGTACTAGAGAACAATTGATATCACCACCTAGAACATAAATATTAATGTAGAAACAAACAATGCATCATATGTATAACAATTTTATCCTACTCCGATTATTTCTTTTACATTGAAATACCTATATGCTTTACCAGAATTTTACTCAGATATTATGTCTCTGCATAGAGAAAGGCTGGGCAAAGTTAGGTTGTAGTCAATAAGCAATATATTGCGTTTTGAAAAACCTACTTTAATATTAACCAAAAGTCATCATCCTTTTAATGATAAGAAGCGTTGTAACAAAAGTTAATCACAGTCCGAATCGGCCTCTGCATGGGTGGATAAGATCAATAAATGTCGTAGTTATCAAAATTTATTTATTAATTAGTATGGAATTTTTCAATAAAGTATATATACTAGTACACCAGTTAAGAAAAACTCATCGAAATAAAATATATATACATATGAATCGTCTTCACACTTAATCATTTCATATATATAAGTACTTATATTTGGGTGGATGAATGGATAACAAATTAAAGAATTAAGAAATTGAAGGGAAATCGGGATAAAACCTTGTGAAACAGCTTCCAATTCATATCATTTTCCCCATATTAATACTCAAACCTTTTAATTGGTATTCATGTTGTAATATTACTATATAACAAATCCCATTCACAATTCTATAAGTATCACTAATGTGTTAACAAATATTTTATCACCACATCTCCTTATTTTTAATTTTCTTTAACAAGGTGCACTTTAGAATGAATATTACTATTGCACATAGTTTTCATTGACACATGCATATATAGAATAATAAAAAGACCTTTTTAGACTATAACAAGAACTTTGCCATACCGACCAACACCAAGTGATGGTTTCTTAATACAAACTAGTATTATACTAATAATATAATACAAAGTAACAACAAAGGTGACGACGAAACGACGACGTAGATTCAGTGACGTAGATCCATGGATAATCTATCAGCTACCTGCTCTGTAACGGAGAAGAGAGTCAATCCTCTGCAACCTCAACTGTTTCTTGAACCTGTTGATGAAATCATCAGCTTTCGCGTCCACCTCTTCGTCTTCTCTACACGACGTCGCTTCAACCCTCGCCGTTTGTGGTCTCCGTCTCTCCACCTCCTCTTCCTCCTCGCGCTCTATCGGGCCCCTCCTCTCGCTCGCCGATTTCCGCATCTCCGCCTTACCCGGATCCTCTCCGTGTACGGCCTCCGATCTGTACAGACGCGACAGGTTTATGGACTGTAGCCGCTGCAAGAGCGAGGGACTCCGAACCAGTTCCGGCTGTTCAGGCTCTGGTTCGGGTTCGGGTTGCACGTGTTGTGTTTGTGCATGTGTGGGTTCTTGATTCTTTAGAGAAAGATCGAAAGACGCGAGGCGCTCCAACAGCGAGGGTGTCCGAACCAGTTCCGGGTTTGTAGGTTGGAGGTGCTGTGTTTCCGCATGTGTGGGTTCGTGTGTCCGGAAGGAGAGATTGAAGGACTTGACTCGCTGCAATAATGAGGGTGTTGGAACGAGTTGAGGGTGAGTGAAGTCTGGGTCTGGGTGGTGAGTGAGATTGAAGGAGCTGAGTCGTTGTAGAAGGGAGGGTGAAGGAGCAAGATGAGGGTGGTGGTGGTTTTTGGGAGTGAAGCGAGAAGTGATTGCTATTGTTCCTATGACGATGTTGACGAAGATGAAGAGAGAAGAGGGAGTTAACCAGCTGGCAATGAAAGCTGCTGGATCTGCCATTGCTGGAGTTTACTGAGCTCCAAAACTCTTTGTGAAATATGGTATGTATTGTGCGGTGTAAATACAGAGATATCAGTACTGTAGCAGCTTTATGGTTGACGTTTACTTCTCTTTAACTTTGTCCTTTTGTTTCTTCTCCAAAGCCCTCCACGTTCCACCGCTATTCCTCTAACCTTTACTTTTAATCAATTCAGAAAACGGCCATGTTACACAATAATACACCCATTATTTTATTATCTTTCAGTATCCAGAAAGAGAAATGCAGAAGCGTAAGTCAAGAGTAAAAAAGAAAAGGTTGCACATAAAATAAATTATATAATGAAAACCACCAACTTTTCATGTTTATTTCATTGCTATATAGAGGAAGCATAAGTTATCTCAAGTTAATTCATCTTACAAAAATAAATAAAAATTAGTATATATAACTTGACGAAAATCGTGCTTTCATCTATCAATTATTAAATAAAAGAAAAGAAACAAAATTTTGTAATTTTTAATAATTTTTAACTATTAATATTTGTTAAAATTAGCGTTGTGTATTTCCATTGCTGTGAGATTAGAACGATAATGCTTGAAGAGAAAAATATTAAATAAATCCTTTATCAAAAAAGAATAATATTTTTTTTATTAATAATAAAAAATAGATAAAATATAAGAGTAGTTGGACTGCAACCTAATTTTTATAGAAGACTAGAAAACATTCTTCTCATATATATATATATAGGTTGGTGTAAGGGTATAAATATATCTCACAAGGACTTTCCGATGGTATATGAGTTAGTATGTGATCGAGAAGAGCATGTGTATATATAATAATATTGCAAGAGCTTTGTTTATTGTGTTTCTATGCGTATGAGTCACAACTATGATATCTGAGCATACCATCTATAATATAATATAATGATAAGGAAAACTGAGAACTTTGAACTACTAAACATTATAGATTTTGAAGCTTCATAGGTGTTACTAAGCGGTAAGGATACTTCGTTTTAAGAGTAAGAATGCATTCTTGATGCAAGTTTGAACATGGTGTAATAATGGATCTCACACGGCTCCTTAGTTTAACACATGAAAGTGAGAACAATATAAAAGATCGATGAAGTCAATTATTGTATTTGTATTATTCGTTTTAAAGTCTAAATTTTGTTTTTAAAGTTGTAAATCCAATGTATTATATTTAGGATCATGATACTATGACCCCATTTTGACTCTCATCTTTTACTCTCCACGTGATTTAGTGTGGGTCATTAATTGATATACTACTAATTTTTCTTTGAAAGAAGTAATGATCCACACTAAGTCGCGTCAATGAGTAAAGGATATGAGTAATAAAAAAGAGGAGTCAACAAAATAATTTTCCTTATATTTATTATTGTTTATTATTCAATATATTATATTAAAAATGTAATCACAAGGAGACTAAATTAAATTTAATTTCAGTTTCATACTTATATTTTATTATTTTACTTGTTTAACAATACCATTAAGTACGAATGTTAATAGGACGGGGCACGGATGAGTTTCGCTATCTCATACCTATCTTTCAACAGTGTTTCAATATCAATTAATTAATTTATATAAAATAATAAAAAATGATGGTGGTAAATGAAACATAATATTATTAAATATTCAACATTAAAAAGAGTATTGTTTCTTCAATATGAAATATTTAGAAATAAATTATATACATTTTAAATTAGAATACCAAATAAAGTTCAATGAACCAAAACATTTATTAAATTTACAAAAATCTAGTTGAAAATTTTTTAAAATATATAAAAGGAAAATAAATATTCAAATTAAACATTATTTTAAATTTTTATTTATTTCAATTTTTAAAATTCTAATTAAATCTCTTTTTTATATAGTAAAAAAGTTATATTACATTAATTGATCAAAATCATACAAAGAATAAAAATTAAACTAATAATAATAAAATTTTAACATATATCATTCACCTTTTGAACTTTAATATATGTTGAATGGTGATAAAAAAGATTAATGACGATTACATTCAATTATTATATTGTAGTAAATAAAATTTATTTATAAAATAGTTATAAAATTATACATATATATATATATATATATATATATATATATGATGAGTTATAAAATAAAAATAATTATATAAATAATATCATAATAGTATTTTACATTATAAAAATAAACAATAAATAAAAATATTTAAAAAATTAACAAATGTGTGTCTTAGACAAGATAATTTTTATACTATGAAAACTTAAATTGATAGTGTTCAACATTATCATGTGGAAGAAAATATATAACACCCTCCAATTGAGAGCATGTCAGGTCTACAGCCCAATACACCACAACCTTCACCCCGGGATTCCCTCATCACAGGTGGATTATTGCCAGTGGGAATCGAAACCCAAACCTGACCTTTAACACCCTGGTGAACCAGAAGATGCTACCAGTTGTGCAGTGCAACTGGTGACATCTCTCCAGTTGGAAGGGTGTTATAAAAATAAGTAAAACCCGTTGACATCTCTCCAGTGGGAATCGATACCCGTGACAACAATCTGCCTTGCGAAGTGGGGGGACACTTTTGGATGTTATAAAATATACAATAAATAAAAATATTAAAAAAGAGTAAAAATATTCAAATGTAAAACATAAAATATATATATTATCATCTCTATAAATAAGTAAATCTTCATTTATATATTTAATCTTATTATAATCAACACTTGAAATCAATTTTAGAAAGATTGAGAAACATCTTTTACAAAATGTTCACTACAAAAATATTTAATTTAAGAAAAATATAGATTATATGTTCCGAACAAAAATTCGATTAGATTAATTGTCACATTCGAGGTATTGTCTATGTTGGAGTCTCATTTGTCATAATTTTATTATTGAAAGACACATTGAAGGATTGAAAGAAAAATAATATTTAAAGTGTTCTTAATCACCATCTCTAAATAATGTGGCATTATTAGATATAGCTGAACACTATAAATTATAGTAATATATATATATATATATATATATATATATATATATAT
>Ga0214544_1005696_pt1 | contig 23843 bp, 6 predicted proteins | sample CNSS3metaG_FD_160074 | JGI IMG/M metagenome (GOLD analysis project Ga0214544, IMG submission 160074) | Root nodule microbial communities from cowpea collected in UCLA plant growth center, Los Angeles, California, USA - CNSS3 | ecosystem: Host-associated > Plants > Roots > Nodule | place: USA... | reverse complement strand
ATATATATATATATATATATATATATATATATATATATATATATATATATATATATATATATATATATATATAACTATTTTCTTTTATCTTTCGTAAACTTCTCCTTACCTAGCATATGTAGTTTCTTTCTTCTACTCTTTTAAGATTGTTCAAACTATTTCTCATATTTTACTTTATCAAATCCCACAAATGAGACTGTGACAGGAAGAGATGATTTTATTTAAATTTATGAATTTAATAAGTTTCAAATTATATTTCAATGTGGTATTGTTCATGTTGAAGCCTAAAATGTACAATTTAGTTTTCATTAAGTTATGAAATGTGTCGAAGTAAAATATTGTTTCAAAATCGAAAGAAATTATCTAAGATGCCGGCACAAATTTCTAAGATAAGAAAAATCTTAATTTCATCTATCATTAATTATAAAATTAATATTAACATTCGTTAAAAAAAATAATTTATTTTGTTATTGGTTTCAAAGTTATTGATTTTAAAGTAATATTAAATTTCATTAAGATAAGTATGTATTAACTCCTGTTGACATTCTTAAAGGGTGACAAACAATAAGTATTAATACCGTTGACTTCTTAATGGTGACAAACAATTTATACCTGATGTAATTATAAATTTACCTTCTACTGTCACCGCATTCTTTTATTGAAAAATAAAGAAAATCGCGTATCAGTTTACAACAATGTGAGTCACACTCAACTTGTATCAATTTTTAATTTAATGAAAGAAACAAATAAATTTTTCTCGCCTTAATAATCCTAATACTTTAAGTAGGTATAACAGGTTGAGTTGAAGACAAATAGTACTTATCTATTATTCATCTTACCGTTGAAACAAATTCGTTTGGTTATCTATTTTATTATTTTTTATTATTCGTGGGAGTATTAATAAAAAAGTATTTGGTCGTCCTTTTATACTCATGGATATACTCATAGTTATTCACACAGATTTTTATATCTATTTTTTAAAAATTTAAATTAAATTATTAAAGTAAAACTTAAAAATAAAAATTTAATTTTTAAAGTACAATTCAAAATAAATTAATCAATAACGTATTAATGTAAACAAATTTGATACTTTTAGAAAACAAATTAAAATGAGTTGTGTTAGGATATAAATTTTAGAAAATTAATCTTTCATAAAATAAATTCAAATTCCATAGGACTAAATAAAAAATATATATAAATATATGAAGCCAGTTTTGTAAACATTTTTTCATGATATTTCTTTATTAATAATTTTATTTTAATAATGTGAATTTAAAAAAATATTTAAATAAAATTTATTAATAATTATAGTGGGTGAAAAGTATATGTAGATCGGATGTCATGATATTTGTATATGAGGATGACAAAAACAAAAATCTTCGTCACCAAAGATATTTGTGAAAAAAATTCATGACGGATGATAAATATCGTTAATAGATATTCACAGGTAATAGATAAGGATATTTAATTACCCGATTATTGATGGAACGAGTACGGATATAATAGTATCTGACCTGCGATACTTGTTACTTACTCATAAATATTATATATTTATTTATATTTATTTTTGGCTAATAATTATCAGTGAGTTTTATGTTAATATTTTTTCAAATCAAATTATCAAAATAAAGTTATTAGTGAAATAAATATTAATTATTAATAAGTATTGATGTTAGTTTGGCCTGAAGGTCACAATCTCGCTAAAACTTTTAAATATTTTTGAAAAGTATATCCCAACATTTATTAAAAAAAAAATATATATATATATATATATATATATAATACATATTATATTGATGAAAATTAAACTATAAATATTTTTTTAATTACAAATTATAATATTTAATTTTAATAAATAATAAACCATAAAATTAAATATAAAAAAAATTATTGGGATGTTTTTTATGTTCTCTTTCATTGTTTTTAAGTTTTTCACATGTTCTATCTATCTTTCACTCTTATATATTTTCTTTTGTTCTTTTTTTATAAAGGAAATTAGACACAAATTCATTCTTTCCATTCTCATTTATTCATATGTTCTCTCTATTTTTTTTAAGATTAAAAAGGTAACTCTTTCATCTCTTGATAGTGAACTATTTATTTAATAGTTAATACTTTTTTCATCTCATAGGTTTTTTGTATATTTTTGTTTTGAATATTGAAGGAAGAGTTTGTACTTTGTGTTTCATAACCATTTTTAGTTTTGACTTATCAAGTTATCATCATATATATTTCTTTTAGTAATTGCGTCTCTCAATTTTATATTAAATTTTGATAAATTATTTTTAGTCTTAATTTTTTTTAAATGATAGAAAGAAAGATATCCGTGAAGATGAAAACCAGACAAATTTACTACTCTACATATTTTTAAGCATGAGGTTGAAGATTCAATTGTTGAATTAAACGAACCATTTTTTAAGATTCAACGAATCATAAGTGGAGTTTCATATTAATTTTTTTGAGTAGGAGTGAAAAAAAATGAAATTAGAAAAAAATTATTTAAAATGAATTATATCTCAAATATAACTTCAAAACTGTATTTTTTTTTTCAAGAAAAAATATACAAAGAAATTTCAATACTAAATACTAAATTATTTATACTCTTTTGTAATATCAGTAACAATAATTAAATATATAAATTTTAAATATATTATTTTGATTTCTTTAAATTTTTTTGTCAAGATCCATAATCGTCTTATGTGTGTTCATACAATACTTAACAATCAAACTCCAATTTGAAATTCTCTACTTCCTCCCCCTCTCTCGATAAACAATCATGTAGGGATTTCATTTTTAAGATAAATTAGATCGGGAAAAAGGAAAATATTATTACCTAATATCGGATAAAACTTGAGATTACTACCTTAAGGATCTTTTGCAAATGAAGAGAGAATAAACTTTTGCAGCTCTCAAGCTTTTTCATTAATTAATTTGATTTAACTTGGATTGGAGTAAAGAAAAAAGACAATGATTTATTTCAATAGTTATCCCTTATTATTAACTCTTTCTCAACCCATCCCCTGAGATTTATCAAATTCTTCCTAAAAAAAAGGTGGAGGTATCAAATCAATTAATAGGAAATCAACAATATAGTACGGAGTCACGCGCACTTTAAATCTTAAAGCGATTGCAAACTAAGTTAGTTGAAATCAAAGGAAAAAAGAAAAATGACAAATCAATTAAAGCAGTAAGATAAGCATATGTGTTAATGACAAAAATAAAAAAGTGTTAAGCAGTATATGACATTTGTGTTTTTCTTGCATAACATTTATCCTCCTCTCACTAAATATTCCTAATGTTTCGGACCTTAAATTTGGTTCAAATTCTTTTACAAATCAAAATAGAGACCAAATCCAAATTGATTACAATCCGCAGAACACTGCGACCCTTTTTCTTTTATTTTCTCCCCTTCTGCGTCTGCTGCTGCTACTTCAAAACACAGTCACAATAATGGGGTTTTCCTCCTTTCTGGGTCGTGTCCTCTTTGCCTCCCTTTTCATCCTCTCAGCATGGCAGATGTGAGTCCTCTCTCTCTTTCTAGATCCATTCGTAATGTTCAAATTATTTAATGTTTGTCCATTAAATTTTCATTTTTTCCATCTGGGTTTTCATTCAGATTTGTATTTTCACATAGCTATTGTATAAACCCATGATGTTGTTTAATGGATACATTTTTTTGTATAATTGGGCTTCTTCGTATTGCTCAATGATTCTTTTGGGAACTATGCTCTGTTGTTCCAGTTTAATGACGCGTCTTTTAGTGTGAATGGTTGTCTCTGGAACTTCATGGTTTACATTAATGTAAACTATTAGTTAATTGCTTAGTTTTCTTGGGTGTGCAGGCATGTTGGAATAAAAATACAAAGAGCAATTAGTAATAATAACAAAAGCGATCCTGAACCCTTGAGTTGTTCATTGCGTGTATGTTTGATGTTGATTTTCCTGTAGTTTCTTCCTTCAAACCATTGGAGATTTTTAAGTTTGCAAATTGCAATTAGTACTGTCTTTGATGTCAAGTACAGTCTGCAAATCGATGGTTTTAATGGCTCATTTAACATGGCTTGAATTCAGGTTTTAATGGCTCATTTACAAGGAGCTTCTAGGCATCAATAGTTGATGATTTCGAATGATCTAGTGATGTAGCCAAAATGTACCATTTAAGTGAGGTGCAAACTTTATGTCAAGAACTGATTTTGTAGGGTTGAATAAGCTTAAAACTCAAACTCTTACAGCAATAGTATTTTTTTTATGAACTATGCTGCCTGTAATTTTACATTTTTGTCTTTATTGGAGGATGGATGGATAGTGAATATAAGACCTCAGTAGAAGCCTTGTTGTGTATCTACTGATAAAGTAAGAACTAATCTGTGGCTTTCCAATGGCATTTATTACATAAAAATATGAGGACCCAAATCATTCATATGCAATTTGTGCAGAGACTACAGCTCTATTAAATTTTATTGTTCTGATACGATGTCTTGCAGACATGTCGGTTGGCATGCATTTCAGTAACCAGACACAACCTTTTCAGCAGTTTTAAGTCCTATTACTTTTTGTAACTTATTTCGTGGTGCATCACCATTTTGATGTTTATGAAAGGGCATAGCTATGTATACCTCGTACCTTGTTTGACAACATTTTATACTATCAAATGTTTGGTTGTTAATGTAATTTTTAGTTTGTTAGTAATACTTTTAAAGCAACATTTAGTACATTCCTACTTATATAGAATGCATATTGCCAGGTTTAATGAATTTGATGACACTGGTGGACCAGTTGCAAAGGAGTTGATTCCCAAACTTGCGCTTGTGAGGAGAAATTTATCCTCCAAACTGGGGGTAGCGGTACCAGACATTAATGTAAGGCCATCTTTTCTCACACTATCAACTTTTTAGAATGGAATTTAATTTTTACTTGTATAATCTTTCTGGATAAAATGTTAAATGCAGGTTCGGCCAGTCATTGCCTCTACCATATTTTTAAAGGGGGTTGGAGGAATTCTATTTGTGCTTGGCAGTACATTTGGATCTTATCTTCTGGTGAGGGCTTACTCTCTTGGCTTTGAAATGAATACATGTTAATCTTAAATTTACTTTTCAGTTTTGATCTTTGTTTTTGGTTCTAAAGCGTCATAACCCTGATTACTTTTATTTGTAGCTCTTTTATCTGGGACTTTCTACACCAATTCTGTGTGATTTCTACAACTATAGACCTAATAACCCTGAATACAGTTTATTGCTGAGTGATTTCATTCAGGTATGTGCAAACTATTGTTATTCATGCGTTCCTATCTGATGATTTTACCTGAGTCAGAACTTAAAATGTGTTCACTTTTTTTATGGCAGAACACAGCACTTTGTGGTGCATTGCTTTTTTTTATAGAGATGAAATACTTGATTAGCAGGAAACAAATCAGGAGGAAGACCCCAAAAGCAAAGACAGTTTAGAGATTAGAAAAAAGAAGTATGTATCTGTTGCCAGTAAAAAGGTTATTAAATTCTTGGTTGCAGCGTTATGGAATAATACTTAAACCCTTTTCGCATTGATTATTTTGTATGTGGGCACATAATTGAATTATGGACATGCTTATGCGTTCTCATGGAATTCTTTTGTATTGGCAGTAAGAATAGCTATTAACAAAAGCTTTGGATAGATTTTCTCGTCAATCAAGGTTTGATGGCCAGGATACTCTGGCAAATATTTACACAGACCAATTATCTCACAATGTTCAATCCGGTACAATTTGTTTAATGTTAACATAATTAAATGTAATTGAAAGATATCCAATACATGATATATATATATATATATATATGTTTTTGGATCTTAACCGAGTCCAGAGAAACGTCAATCCGTCAAGTCTCTTCCCTCTGTATTTGCTGCATTGAAATGCAAGAACCTCATAATAAAATAGTGCAAACGAGTTTCCAAACACAAACTTATCATTTATGTACCAACAAGTAAATTTCACTTTTCTTGTCACGAAATTCTTCGATCCAGTAGACAAAATACTAATTCAACGTATAGTTCTTTGACTATTATCAATCCAATAAATTTGTGCATACAGTGAAGATCGACCACTGATATATTCCCTACCAATATTATTCAATTTTATAATAACTCAAAAAAATGTAGAAGTCTGTGTTAAATGCCGACTTGAAGCTACAAATAATTTCCTTTAGCCATTTGATAAACTAGAGACACCTTGTCCAAAGCCATAAAAACTGATACAGTACAAATATTTATAAGTGGTCTCGATGTTGGTTAACCAACAGGAAAGCGAAAGACAAATTTCACTACAAACAAGAAGGAAACAAAGCAAAGAAAAAGAGAAGGGTACATTACAAAAATAAAATTGTCCGTAAAAAATGTATTGTTCAGGAAGCATCAATTTCTCAACCAGTAGATGATATGTTCAAAGAATGTTACTAAGTAGCCACTATTGATCTGATTAACCACTAATAGCAGTTAATTATTCCTAAATTGGAAGTAGAGAAAATTTTGCTTCCAACCAAGTCGAAATTCTTCCTTCACCCCGTTATATACAAGACAAGTGCACATCATCAGCGAGCGGAATTTCGACGCAGCCTTGGAGGAAGTTAAGAACTTGATGATTAAATAGCCATCTAGATCGAGGGGGTGTTACATTACAACAAGATTTTTTTTTTTCACAAATGGATCAAACTACGAAGGGTCGACTCACAGTTCAAATAACTTCTTCTCGCGGCATAAAGTCCAGTCTAAATCATCCCCTGAAGCAATTAGACCACCACCATCAATGCTTAGGGACTCGGCACCTGAACATGACATCAAAGCTCGAAACTTTTCTTTGCCAAGGCCATCAATTTCCTGTTCATTATCCTCAGTTTCAGTAATTGCAATATCACTGCTCAATTTTTTACCATCTTTTGTTTCAATAATGACTTGAGGACCTGAAAATTTATTGATATCAGAGTCATTGACATTTTCCTCTTCATCTGACAAGCATCTACAGCAGTCACATTCATCTAGATCGTAAGGTTGGCTCAGTGACCCTTCCCTCCATGATATCCTCATTTGGGACTGTGAAGCATTCACTGTTGTAGAACTCGATAACCAAGGGTCCTGATCATCCAAAAATTTTGGAAGTTTACTGAGATCAATAGATTCACAAGGCATATCTAAACAATCAAATTGAAAACTTGAATTAACAGAATCCACCGGGGGCATCGAACTATTGAGAAGGAAGCTTTCTGATAGAAGTGCGTTTCTGATAGAATTATTCTCCTTTTGATTGTCTGCATGCACCAATGATGATCTAACATGTAATTCTGAACTAGAATCTGACTGTGGAGTTTGAATAACATTTCCACTGCCAAATGAATTCAGGGAAAAGGGTGAATTCTCATCAATGAGATTGTATCGATCGCTTTTTCCTTTTCCTGAGATACCTGCCCTACAAATAGGTGTGGGATTGGGAGAAAACAACAAGGATGAATAAGAAGGCGATAGCATGTAATCAGAGGGTACTTGAAATTCAGCAAGCCCATTTGGAGAAATCGAAGAACTGATTTTTCTCATGATACCATTGGCACCACCAGACAAATCACTGTTATCACTTACATCCCAAAAAGTCTTGGAACCGGATGATGGGGAAGTACTGGAAGCAAGAGTTATGGATGATGCTAGTCCCTGACTTTTATTTAGTCCATTTTCAAACTTCTGACTCAGAATGTTCTTTCCCTTCTTACTTGGAGAAGAAAGCCAATGCACTACAGCTTCAGTTGGCAAAGGTAACACGGAAGGACTAGCATGGTCAATACTGTCAATTACTTTTTTCTCATCATCATCAAAACTACTATCAGCTACTTTACCACTGCCTAAATACTTCTTCTCTACAGTGAGAATCCCTCTGGGCCTACATTTCCTCTTGTCAATAACACCAGAAACAACATAGCCAGCGCCATAACAAGCAGGTGTTACTGTTTTTGGAACCAGAGAGGACCCACATTGTATCTCTGGGGAAACAGAGTTGTGAATTGGAGGTGTTCTACTGATGCTTGCATTTGGATTCTCCTCCAAATCCTCAAAAACTCTAACATCTTTCAAACACGACCCTGTTGCGTTTTTGCTCGAAGGAGTCAAGTTTAAATCACCATGACACAATATGACATGGTCATGCTCACCGGCATTATCATTTCTGTCTACCAAGATATTCTCTTTTTCCTTTACCTGGTCTGATGAAGATGGCAACCTAGGTAAACACTTGCCACGGTCTTTGAAAGTGGAGCAAGTCTTGGACATTTGGTTTTGACCAGTCCTAGAACCTGATTTCTTCCCAGACTGCCATTGGTTGAGGCAAGGGGGCCTCTTCCTATGATTCCGTGGCTTATCCAATGCAAGTGTCTTAGTTTTCAACCCAGCATCACCCTTTGGAATGTTTTCCTTGGAGGATTTCGATTTAGAAAGTTTCAAAGCAGCTGCATGAGGGGCTGAGCTGGGAGTTTTAGTGAGATTCTTGGGTCTGTGGACAGGGGTTCTAAAGGAAGAGGATGACAAAAACCTGAGGCATCCCTTTGGGGCTTCAGTGGAGACACTGCTAGAAGCATAACTACTGTTGCTACTGGTGGAAATGCGGTTGAGATCCTGCAAAGGGCTTCTAGGACTTCGCTTCTTTTTCCCACAGGATGATGCAACTGTGCTTGGTGTAGGTGGTGGGGGCAATGAGGAAGATTTCTTCGATGAAAATGCTTTATTCATAGTGAGGCCTGCAGGATCTACATCACATTGAACTGATCTAGATGCATTAATTATTTAATTAATCAGTTAATTAACATCACATTGACACATTCTGCAAAAGCACATTAGTTTTTCAAACAAGATGAACCCAACGGTAATCTTCGATGGAAATTGGAAACCCAGCACCCAAATGTAATCATGCGAAAACAAGAATGAACAATTACTAGTACGGAAAATTGAAGCCGTAGAATTTCTAAGTTGGGTCATTCTCATTCAATTTCCATAACATTCTTTAAAAAGTTGCTCTGGGAAAAGAATGTGGTGAGAAATCGGAAAGGAAAGTATAAGTGGGTGTGACGTTACCTATGAAACGGTGTGATGGATCTGAGTGATGCAGATGAACCAGCAAAGGATTTCAAACTGCAACTCGCTTCAACCTTAACTGGGAACACTCCAACGATGAGTGTGTGGCGCACTTGCTTTGGTTTCGTTTTGTTTGAACATTTCACTTTAATTAAACTTTAAAATTAAAATGATAATATAATAATATTATAATAATACTTTATTTAAAGTTTAACTTAAGTGGTTTCATCATTCCAACCAATTCAAAAGCATGAACTGAAGACCGAAAAGACTACTATACCCTTTAACCCAAGTTCATAAATGGTTTAATACAGAAAATTCGTTTTATTCTAATTGCAGTAAAAATAAAATTGAAGCAATATATTTGCATATGGATAAAAGATTCATACGTTTAACTTAGGATGTTTTTAATTTATATTTATTTATTTTTTAAATAATTTGTTTAAAATTGTATTTCCTTTAAGAAATATTCATGATATCTATGGTAAGAAAATCTATGAACAATTTTTAGAAATAGATATCTTGTAATGACAATATAGGTAATGCGACGAATTTCTATCACATGCTCACTTATGGATTCAAAAACATAATTGACTCATTAGGAATAAATTTGTCATTATTTCAATGAAAAAAAAAAGTCTAACTTTTTTAGATTATCTCGTGTTATTGACATAAAGCATTTTTAGATTTTTTTAATTAATCTCTAACAAAAATTTAATTGATTATCATTAATTGTATAATATTCCAATAGTATAAAACTATTAAACAAAACATTTCATTACTGATAATCTTAAAATATAGAAAAACAAGATGTACTTATCACATTACAGTCATTCAAAAGATAAACTGAAATACAAGTTTATACATGACTAAAGACCCACTGGTTAATTAAGAATGCTTTTAGATTTTTGGGGTTAAATATACATACACAAAGCTCCGTCTTTTAAAAAAGTTTTAAACCTTTATAATTTTTAGTTTGCAATGATCTTAATCAACCGTCTTGAAATATATATCTTTAAATAAATTAGACTTATCACATATTAATTATATGTATTAATTATATGCATACATTAATGAAATTTTAAGGTTGTTACACTTAACATGTTTTTTAATAAAAAAATAACGAAGCATATAAACATTTCTAACTCAATCAAAGAAATTCTTAAAATTTTAACGTATAAAATTAACTCCTGGACTTATTTATATGACAGTAAGAATTTATATTCCTCAATTGATCAAGATAAATGGAGAGAAAACACATAAACATATAGGGAAAAGAAAAGAAAAATAAATTTAAAAATAAAAAATGTGTATAAATCAAGATTTTGATCAATTTATTAATACAGTCATTTATGGCTCTAAAAGTAAAACCAAGTTGTAAATCATAAATTTTTAAAAATTTGAAAAGAAATTTATAAAAGAATAAACTAAAACTTAGAAAAATTATACTTTTTTCTTTCAATATAGTGATGGAACTAGAGGTTTATAGAATATAGTATTGTGACGAAGTTGTGATACGCACTTTATGAACAACAATTGAAGTGAGAATAGACCAGAGGTGTTTTTGTTTTTAAGTTTGCCTTTTTATTAATTAAATATTTTTTTAGATAGATCCATTTTGATTCTTTCTAATTAATACAATTAGACACAATTTTAGACTGTTGTTTAAAACTAGTCACTGATTAATGATATTTTAATCATTTAAAGAGTAAAATATTTATTAAAAAATTGTAAATTATCGCTATTTAACTTTATACGAGCAAAAATATTTATTTTTTAAAAAACAAATATTTTAAAATAGAAATCTCATAGTCGGTTTAACCATTATGTAATATCATTCAACTTTTAAAATACTTTAATAACTTTATTTTATTACAGTTAGTATTAAAATTTATTTTTATTGTTAAAGTTTTTTTTTTAATTTATAAAACAATAATACCATAATAAATAATTCATATCAATTACGTTATTTTTCTATTTATTAATTAAAATCAAAAAGTGATAAAAACGTAGGGACTATATTGCATGAATTTGAAAATCAAAAAGATAACAAATGAATAAATAGTAAGAAGAAAATTAGTTAATTCTTTTTTAAAAAATAAAAACTATCATTACATTTCTAAATTGATGTAAAAAATAATTTGAAGAATAAATTATAATTTTAGTTTCCCTTCATTTTTAATATGTGGTTTTGATCCTTTATTTTTTGCAATCTTAATCTCCAAACGTTAACAAAATCCAATTTTTGTTTTATCATCAATTTTCCTATGTTTACATTTTATATCTTAATTAATTAAATAGCTTTTATAATATCTTAAATAAATTTATTACTTTTCTATAGTTTGATTGAATATATATATATATATATATATATATATATATATATATATATATATATATATATATATATATATAATGAAGCTTTAACTGAGATATTTTTTTTAATCTGTAAACTAAAATTACAAAAATAATTAGAACTTAACCTAAAAGTTATTATATTTTTAAATAAACATACTTTGGCTACTTAAAAATATAAATTTTTTTAACTTATGAGATTTGAGTATCTGAACCTTTATCAGGGACATTGTCAGATGTTTACTCAGTTTTGAACTGAGGAAGAACCGAAAAAGAAAAACAAAGGCTGAAAGGGAAAAAACCCACCAAATTTGAAAAACCTTTGTAACTCTATTCTCTCTCTGTCTAACTGCAACTACAACTACAACTTACTCTCTTTTCCATGGTATAATCTATTTCTCTATGAAACCGTTGCATTTTCAAACAAATTGTTCTCATATATCATGTTGGGGATGTTTTAATGTCACAGGATTACCTTAAATCCGCGCTTCCTTCTCAAATAATTTCAGAACGAGGCTCTAATCTGGTTGTTATCAACCCAGGTATGCAAAATATTCAATTTCGTTCACTACCCATTTGTTGCCCTGTTCCCAAAATAACACCAGAAGTTAACATATTCTAACTTGTTTGATACCATCCCCATATTACTCAGGTTCTGCAAATATTAGAATTGGCTTGGCTTCTCAAGACACCCCCTTTAATATTCCTCACTGCATTGCTCGCCACACCAAACAGACTGAGGGGAATGTCATAGATCAGGTTTTTCTGATAATTTGGTTGTTTTATTTTATACTCTATTGTATTCTGTTCCCCTCCTTTTTTTGCATGGATACATGTTTTAATTTAATTGTTGCTTTTTTTTTTACCTTTTGCATTTAGATGCTCAATAGTCATGTGGTGCCGGAACAGCACAAGGAAAGGGAAAAAGCTTATAATACTGTAAGTTATTACACACTTTGGTTCTGTTATTTTTTATTACAGTTTTGCTAATATGGATTTATACCCTTCTTTTGTTAAAAAAAGATTGCATCATTGTTGAAGATACCATTTCTGGATGAAGAAGCTCCCAGTAACTCTGTCCCTCGCAAGGTGTGTGGAGTGTTTATTCAGCTACAATTCAAATGATTAAACTGATCCTGTTTGTTTGTAGATCTGTTTTTCTTGTTTGCTGTGTCTGTGTTGTAATAATGTTTGGACCTGTCCAGATTTTCTCAGGATCTGTTTAAGCACGGGATTAATGTTTCCCTTTCAAATCTTTGCTTCTCAAGTAGTGTGATATCTGTGTACTTGATTTAATAAATATTTTGAGCTGAAGATAAGTGATGAACTTCAGTAGACAAACACGGTGGCAGACAAATATATTATTCATTAAGGAAAGAGTACTGTAATTATATTCACCCTTTTGAACATTCTTACTTTTCTATGGAGGTTTCTGCTATTTTAGTCCTTAATATAAGTAAACAATGCTATTTATATGCTTAACTGAGCTTTTATAGTTTATATACTATATATCACTTCTATTGTTTATACATATATGTTTTGAAGATATATATTCAATGCATGTCCTTATTCTCATGAAGTTTGTCGCTTCACTCATGTATCATCCTGACAGTTCTTCTTTCGGTGGTACTTTTCTTCTAATAGAAGTTTTATTTGAATAACAATGGAACAAAATCTAGCATGTAAAACTGGATTATAGAAGACAAAAGAGGCAAAATAATAGGTTATGCAGTGAGAGAGCAAGAAAGATAAGTATTGGGATGATTGTTTTAGCTGGCTATTCATTGATTCTACGAACATGTTAACGAGGATGGATTCTAAGGTTTCTGTAAGTCACGTTCCCATTCTCTTGTTCAGGCAAAACTAATCTATTTGGAAACTTCTATCAAATATTTATGATGTTGTTGTTGTTTTTTTTTTTCTGGGATTACTATACAACAATAAAACTTTAAGTGTAAACTACTTTTTTTTCTTAATTCATACTGTGACTTTCAATGTACATAATATGCAGATGGGACGTGTTGATGGACACAATCCTCATATTATCAGGAAAAACTTGCCCTTCACTTGGACTAATGTCATTGAAGAGGCCATTGATTCATCTGTATCATTAGGTAAGAGGAAATTGGCATGTTCTCATTGTGTCAATTAGCTTAGCATTTTATTCATTTAAGTTTGTTTTACCTGGAATCTAATATGAGCTGGATAGTACCTTTCATGTATTATACAAAAAAGAAGAAGTAATATTAGAGATGATGCATTACCTTATTTTATTATAAAGTATTTCAATTATTATATGAAAAACCACTTTAAGATAATTTTTACTCTTTTCCTTTTTTTGGTAACAGTAAATTAAAACATATTAGTCTTTCATTGTCTGGTTTGCTTAGCTGCTTGTTTTATTGGAACTGAGTTCCTCATTAGAAGCAACAAGTTGCAATGTTAAATGTTTTGTTATTTTAATATTAATTAGCACTATGTTATGAATTATATGTAAATTGGCACTTGTAGAAACTTCAAGTAAAGGTGAGAATGGTGAGTCTTCAGATCCAAAAGAAGGTACAGATTCAAAGGACATTAATGCAAGTGAAAGAAAATTCAAAGAGTTCATTTGTGGTGATGAAGCATTACGAATATCCCCAACTGAGCCGTATTGTATATGTCGACCAATCCGCAGAGGACACTTAAACATTTCACAACATTATTCCATGCAGCAGGTACTCACTACTTTCAAACTAGAATAATATTAGTGCAAGTTAGGAATTTTAGTTAGATCACACATGGTTAATTAGTGAGCAGAAAAGTGTATATATTACATAGTTTGAGAATTCTGTTTTGTAATATAGAGCTAGGTGTTTCATTATTATAATGTAATAGCAAAACATATCAGTGACCTTTATTTTTGTTTAATGAATTCATATCAATAGTTTTATTTGTAAAAATACGCATACCCTGCCTGCCTAGTCCTGCAAATTTCTAGTAGAGTTTTACTTTAAGTTTCTAAGTAATATGTTGAAACTGTATGCTTTGACTACTCAGGAAGACGTGATAAACAATCTTCAATAAATATACTATTACAGCATGACAATAATAGTGCTTTTAAAATATGCATACTTTACCTGCTTGTTCCTGCAAATTTATAGCACACTTCTTGTACGTATTACTAGTTAAACAGATTAGTCATGATAGAAAGAAAAATAAAAAAAGAACATGTAAAGCCTCTTGACAACCTAATGCTGTATGAGGGGATTTTCTGTGTCCTTTCAATGACAATTTGGCATTTTGTGCATATGTATCTTTGTCTTTGGTTTGATTACATAATCTCCACACTACATGCTAGCAAGGTTTTTGAGAAAGTATTGAGTTATTGTGATGAAGGTACATTGAAAGGAACATTCTTCTAATTGTACAGTGATCCTACTCATCCAGAATTTCGCACCTTCACTTTTTTTGTATTGATGTATGGAAGAATCAACACTGGATTCTCAATTAGAAGCCTCTGCTCAGTCTGAAATCTGAATAGATTTAATACAAAACCATTTGTGTCTTCACCTAATACCTAAAGCTTTTGAGATAAATTTGTCATTATAAATTAGTGTGTTTTTCCCTGGCGTAGGAGTCTGTCACACACTTCTCAGCTGTGCTATGTTTCTGAACTATCTATCTGCAAAATGATTAAGCTGTTAACCAGAGGTTGATCCATTTCCATACGACTTTTATTCTCCTGATTTCACTTGAGGTTATTTTCTTAGTTTGGAGATTTGATATACTGATTTGATGATTTCTTTCCTGTTATTTATGGATTTTTGGGCTTCTAAGTTATGTTTTGCGGCTTCTCAATATTCAATTGATTGGCAGCATGAAGATTATGAATAGGGAGATTCACAAAGCTAGAACAATATGAAATCATCATTCAAAACTTCCACCGGGAAAATGCCAATAACTTGGAAATTATTGGTTATGTTTAATGTTGAGATCCCGCATTGACTAAAGATGTGACCAATTATAACCACATTAATGGGTGTAGGATATCAAAATTTAACCATATCTTTAAGATTAGATGATTGAGTAGTGAGAATTTTGAGTGTCTTTGACACCATTCGTAACTCTTATTTTATATCACTGTCACTTGCCTATTATGCAGGTACTGGATGATCTACATACTATTTGGGACTGGATTTTGATAGAGAAACTTCATATTCCTCGCAATGAAAGAAATATGTATTCTGCTGTTCTTGTGATGCCAGAAACATTTGACAATCGTGGTATTTGGCAATCAGTTCGTTTAAACTGTGATAAATACTTGTCCTATATTTATTTGCATGTGCTTTTAGAATTCTTATTTTCCCACGCTTGATATAGTCATTTTATGTTTCTGTCCTTGCCACAAGCAGAAATAAAGGAAATTATATCTTTGGTGTTGCGAGAACTCTGCTTTGGCTCTGCAGTGGTACACCAGGTGTGATCTTCTATCTTGCTGTTATACCTTCTTATGATGATTGCAGGTATAAATGACTATTAATATATGAGATGATACACATTCATCATCGTGGTTATAGCTGTTTTGTTGCTGCTCTTGATAATATTATAACCTTATTTCTGCGGTTTTTCCAACTCCCTTGACTATTATAGATGGATACATACTGGTATCATTAGCAAGTCTCATTCTTGAGGAGTGGGTTCAATCCCTCAAGATTGGATCTAAGTATGTTGGTTATGAAAATTGAGGGAAATGAACAAATGTGTATTGAGCAAAGCAGTTCAGTTATTTCCCTTAAGTTTGGTGTTTTCATGGTCATAGATTTGGTTCATACTTTCAAAATAAAACCAAGTCTTACTGTTGGAAGTTGTTGCAGACAACTTTGTTCAAATTTCCGTAGTCTCAAACTTTTTTCTCTTGGTTTACAAATCTCTATGCTATAATGGTCACGATATCTTTAATCTACATAAGGGATCATGATTTTGATGGATTATGAAATTCATTTATAGAACGGGGTTGGTGGAGATCAAACAATACATCATCTGATCAAATTGGAAGTGAACCCTTTGTCAGGATTTCTTAATTAGCTTCTAAAAATTTCATAAGGTGTTATTTGACTTGACCAGGAAGGTATTGCAGCAGTTTTTGGAAATGGATTATCAACAGCATGTGTTGTGAATATTGGTGCTCAGGTGACATCACTTATATGCATTGAGGTAAATGAAACTTATTTTATTATTAAACATATCTTATTTTAACTTATTTGGGAGTTTTCTATTAGGATATCTTGGAAGATGGAATAACTAAATGATGTATAACATTTTCCGAGCACAAATCTGAAAGTTGTATTTATGAATTAATTGATATTTCTATGATCCACTACTCTTAACAGCAGAAAGTTTGGAACTAGATTAACAAAAGCACTGTATGTAGATCAACATATCACTGTATATTTATTCAGCATCACTTGATAGTAGATTAATTACAACAGAAAATGTATGTAGGCTCCTGAAGTTTACTTCATTTTGAAGTAACTACCCTGAATTTGTAAATTTGCTAATCTGGAAAATTGTGTTCAGTTCAGTTGGTGTATCATCATTGGTAATGTAAATAACAATTACTTTTCTGCTATTCTTCAATTTTTGAAAGAGGTCCTTATTTTCTAAAATTACACTCTTGGTGACATTAAAGTTAAAATCAAATCACTAGGTTGCTTTCATGTGTTAATTAATATGACAATAACCAAACCATTTGAGTAAGTGAGTTTATGCCTAATTCAACCTCACAAAAAAGTGTGGTTTGCAACCTACTTATATTATATATATATATATATATATATATATATATATATATATATTATCATTTGGCTATATCTCTAGATGATGTGAGATCTCCAATACAACTCTCACAATATTAATGTTTTCCCTCACTTATATGGGCTTTTCTTCTCCTGAAAAGTAGAAGCTCTTCCAAATGGCTTATATAGAAACTCTATTTTTGGTATTTTGTTAATAAGGAATGAGAAGCTTGGAAAATGTTAGGTCAAACACTACGTAGAGGGGATAGTCTGTGGATCAAATTATGCTCCATGCTGCTATCTTGGATTAGTAACTCTGGTCAGTGATATAACAAAAAAAAAATTCCACTGTGAGGTTGCCTTTAAATCTTATGTTGGCCGTGGTAAACATAAGAACTAAATATTGTTGATTGTGATGTTTGTTTTAATGATTTAAACTTTTTGCTGGTTACTGGATTTACTTTATCATTTCAATAAAACAACTTATATGGTAAAGTAGCTTCTCGGGCGACTTTGACACTAGTAGTTATTCTGAATATCATTTTGTTATTGGTCACATATACCAACTTTAACTTGTTTATTGGCTTGTGTATATTATTATGTTAACTGTCAATTTGAGTTCTTTTCACATTTGATGGTAGTTCAGATTGTTATGAAAAACAACAAGTCATTAATTCTCACATTTAAATTCTTCTCTTGTTGAATAGGACGGAGGTGCTCTACCTTCAACTGGAAAGACTTTACCTTTTGGTGGTGAGGTACAAAAGTAGTTCCATGCTTCTACCCATTACTGATGTTTTAAAATAATCCAAAACTTGGAAAATATTCACTTACCAGCATGCTTGATATACTAATTTTTGTTTTTCTGACTCTAGTTTTTCTTTGCTTATTTAGCAACAATGTTTCACATGTAGGGATGGCAAAAATATTTGTGTCCATGGGTATCCGTGGATAAAATCCGCGGCGGATAATTGATATCCGTGAATATTTATTATCCGCAAATAGTGTATATTTTAATACCCGTTTATAAATGGGTTGGGTGCGTACTTTGCCACAACCACAACCTTCTAAAACTGGAGCCACGACACCACAAAAACTAGTAGTGACTTGAGCTTTTCCATCTTGGATTTGAACATTGGTGTCATTGCACAAGAAGTTTCTTGATCATTTTGTGAAGCATAATTGGGTATTGTTGCTTGAGTCAGATTAAGAGAAATGGAATCAAGAACAAACTTCTTGCTGCACTTTTGAAGACATGACTCGTATGCAAGAAGAGCTTCAACTTCCTCAATAGAAAGAGGTCCAAACTTACTTTCAATAATAGATTCATAGTCTTAGATAAACCTTCAAGAATCACATCAATGTGTTGTTGAAGAGAAACATGGTCACCCACAAAGGCAAGATAGTCAACCAATGCTTTAGTCTGTAGAAGAAATTCCGAACTATTCTCAAGAGTAATGGAATGTAGTTTAGTGCAAGGTGGCACACTCCAGCTGTCTCATCTGTTTATAAAAGTACTCATGCACTTTATCCCAAATCTGATAGAAAGAATTGTGATAACATAGACTTAACCATGTCAATAGCATTTGATTTTGTTCCTATTGTTCCTAGGCACCATACGCTAGATTGATTTTTCAAGCAGCACGATCTGCTTCACAAAGAAAGAAACGGAGGTGGAATAGATAACTTATCTACAGTATTTTGAAAATGATGTCATTTGATGCATGGTTCCATCTGTTGCAACCAGAGCAAGAAGTTGGAATCATCTAGTTTCTCTGAAATTTTTATGAGGGCAGCAGATTAAGGTGAAATAGAGGAAGATTTTTAGCCATTAAGGATCTTTAGTCTCTTAATACCATATTAGAGTATAGACAGAAAGAGAGAAGAGGAGGAAGCAAGAAACATAGAGGCTAATTTTGTATTACTAATAACAGATTACAGGAGCTCTCTTTATATAGAGTAAAGAGAAGGACACAACTTTCAAGACCTAACTAACAGAAACAAAACAGCGTAACAACCATAACAGAAAACTTTCCAACGCAGCTAAAGAAAGCCGTGCTTGCAATGTATACTGATTCTCCGTTATGTAATAAATATGTTGCCATTTTCAATTTGCTTCTTTTTATGAAGATTTTAATATTATAATTCTTTGAATTATGTAGTGACATTTTTTTTTCTCCAAATTTTGTATATTTTTGGTAGTTTTTCATGTCATTATATAAATTACAACTTCATACTTTCAGGATATAACAAGGGGCCTTCTCTGGACCCAAAGACATCACCAGACTTGGCCACAAATTCGTACAGATGTTTTCAGAAAGCCTGTAGATCTGTTAATGTTAAATCAACTGAAAGAAACATATTGTGAAATCAAGGTGAGTTGTACTACTTCTCATTTTGCTTAGTTTGCAGTCGTCAGCCTGAGTATTTTAGAGCCCAGCCTTATTGAGTACGAATTTGACTTTTAATTTGAAAATTAGTTGCAGCATAATTGTGGCCATGTTCATCATATGTTTATCATGTTTCTAAATAACTTGAATATGAAAATTCTTTAAATAAAACAAGTGAGACTCTCTTTATGTGTCATGTGTGGCACCGCAGGTTGCATTTCAGCCCTAAACATCATTCTTATAGAAAAGGACACGTGATGTACATGAAATTCTGAGAGTAATTTGCTATTAAAAATACTTTTGTTGTGTTTATTATTGTTGGTAATGAGAAGGTTTATAGACTTGCTACTCCTCTTTGGTTTTCACTTGCTTCCAAACTTGGACCCTTTCTTTAATTATCTGGTGTCCTGTCTGTAGGAAGAGGAACATGATGCTGTTGCAGTAGTTCATTCATATGAGGACAAAGGCCCACCTATGTCTCACAAGATAAGGCTTACTGCTCTTAATGTATGTATCCAACATTTATTTTTGTTTTGCCCTCACTTTTAATTTGAACAATGCTATGACTGTGAAGTGATGTTGATTATTGCTTAGGTCCCTCCTATGGGATTGTTCTATCCAAAGCTTTTAGTTCCTGATGTGTATCCTCCTCCTCCTCGCACTTGGTTAGTGGATTCAAGAAATTATTTCGGTGCTGTTAGCATGTTTGTGAACAATTAATCTTATTGGTTTCCTTGACCAGGTTTCATGACTATGAGGATATGCTTGAAGATACATGGCATATTGATTTTTCCCGGAGGTCTGACATGTCAGATACCTTCTATCCCAATGTTAATGGAGGATTACCAATGTGGGAAAGCTATCCCATTTTTTCAGCTAAGCCAAAAAAAGAAGAAAAAGTGGGCCTCGCAGAGGCTATTACTAACTGCATTCTCTCAACTGGTAATTTTTTGTCCCTTTTTTTTTTCATTTTTTATGCATAAATTTGAAGCTTGTTTAACTGGTCAGTACCATGTCACAGGTCGCATAGACATCCAGAGAAAATTATTTTGTAGCATACAATTGGTGAGTTTTACATGTTGAGCTTGGTGTATAATTGTCTTGATATTACATACTGATTGATAGGAGCTGACATATTTATTTGGAATAGACTGGCGGCGTGGCTTTAACAAGTGGTTTAGTTGCAGCAGTTGAAGAAAGGTTTGTTCCAAATTTCATTGACCTTACCATGTTAACCTACCCGGCTATAAGCTAATTGGCTGATACTGATGTTTGGAATGATAATTCAATGTATTGTTTTATATTAGAGAAAAAGGAAAACTAGCCAATGAGGATTGGCTCAATTGGTGTGATATTGTAGATGTATTAAGTACATCTTTTCCTTCTTGATGTAATTATATTTTGCATGAAAACAAAATCTCTTTTATTATAATGATTGTATTATTTTTTAGTTTATTCATAATTTTAATGAGATTTGCCTACTTTTGGAACTGTTTCTTCTTTCCTCGTCCTGTTTTACATTATCCGTATCTTTTAATACTTTTTCTCTTACAGCACTGTACTGTTAGCAGTGCCCATCATTTTGTTTTTCCCTCGACCTGCTTTAACATCATTAATTCTATTTTTCATTTGAATTTCAACACCCTAGTGCGATGAATGATTATTTAATTATGTCATGATATTAATGGGATGAATCACTATTCTTATGTCTCAGAGTATTACACGCCATCCCTCCAAATGAAGCAATTGATACTGTGGAGGTTAGTTTACTATCATACGATCTAATGCTTATTTTTTAATTGTTTGTACTTTAAATTATACATTATAGATGTATCCAAATCTTTTCCAAGTGGTCATTAACAATAAAGGTTTGGCTACTATAAAGAATGGTTATTAAATTACCATGGTTTGACCTCTATGCAACCAAGGTCAGACTATTGAATTATTATGTAAAATTTAATATATGTTACGTTTTCTTTATATAATTATTTTTGTATATGATCTTATGTAACATTTGTACATGACTCTCAAGGTTCTACAATCAAGGACAAATCCGACGTTTGTGTCTTGGAAAGGCGGGGTGGTATGAATTTCTTCTCGGTTGATTTTTCAATTGTTTTTGTCATTGTTTTCCAATTCTACTTTTGAAATATTTGTTCATTGCTATTTGTATATAGCCTTAAATTATTGTAGACAGAACTTTGTTAATTATTTAGCTTTGGAAGTCATTTTATCATTATAATGTAATAGGGAAACAGAGAGTGAGTTTAGCATAAGGTAACGGTATTCATTTTATAACTATTTATCGTTTTACATATGTAAATTATCATTATTTTTTTAGAAATAAAATTATCACTTTCATGTACATAATAATAAATTTCTGTACATCAAGTTGGTACTTGGTTGGAAATATTCAAGGTGGGATTTTACATGACCTCTGGGATGGAAGTTAGTGTTTATTTATTGTGTTAATATAGTTAGTGGTCATATTCTGTGTTAACATAGATAGTAGGTAGTGGTCATATACCTTGTGTTGACACATCTTACATATGGCTTTGCAGATTCTTGGAGTACTTGATTTGGGTAGGGACGCATGGATAAGCAGAGAGGATTGGATTCACAATGGGATTCATGTGGGAAGTAGCAAAAAATACAAAGATTCCTATTATCTTCAAGCTCAAGCGATGTGTTATATGAATTCTTAACCATTGAAGACACTCAGAAATAACTATAGAAATAACTATAGAAAATAATGTTTGATAAGATGATTTTAGTTTAATTTACAGTTAATTGTTAATTCAAATGTTCGACATTTGCTATGAGTCTAAATTGTAGTTTGTATAGATTGAAATGATCTGATATTGTTAATCTATATATTCAAATATCTGAATAAATACGTTGCAAAGTATAATGAAACCAAAAGATATAATGGAACATACAGTTGGAGTCCCACATCGGAAAAACAAGGAGAAGGGGTTGAGGCTTCTTGTTATAAATAAAAGTGAATGTTACATTTATAAACTTAAAAAGGGTCGGTTGGCTAAATATGCCACGTTTGCCCTAGATAGGTGAATGCTGTATGGCTATCAAGACATATGGCCGACATAATTTATGGAACCTAAAAGGGTTGGCTCCCTTGGCCGACCCTCTAATTTAATTTAAAATTTTTATTATTAATTATTATTATTATAAATAATTTGTGAATTAGATTTATATAATGTTTAATTTTATAAAATTAAGTTGTTTAAATTATGAAATTTTATCATTTAAAGAACTTAATGAAGAGTAGTATTATAATTATAGTTTGCAAATTCAAATTTATCCCACCAATTAACATTTTATCCAATAATTTATTTATGAGATGCCTCATAATAGTACAACATTGTAAAATGACACCAATTAAAATATACATTTGTTTTATTCAATAATTTATTTATCTGATGCCTCGTAATATAACATTTTAAAATGATTTATTTATAAGACGCCTCATAATATAACATTGTAAAATGACTAGGATGGTTTAGATTCAAAGATTATCATAATAGTATTCTCAGCTTTGCCAATAGGGTTGATTTCACTCCATTGTCATTGTTCTATTTTCTTTGTCGTTGTTTTTCTATCCAACAACATGGGTGACCACTTCTGATTATTCATGTTGTTTTGGCTAACTATTCAATCAGCAACTATTGTGCTTTCTATAGTAGTCAAATATTGCGCATTTCTTTATCACTTTACCTGATGGCTTTCATCTCTAACACTACTTCTGAGTTGTGGTGGAGGGCCCAACTTCTAGAAAACATCTTTTTATCATAAATCCAAATATCACATTTTTTTTAATTAAGTATTTAAGGTAGTACTAATTACTCTGGTAATAGCTTTAGAGATTATGGGACAAAAATTTATTATATTTAAAAGTTTATTAGGGTATATTACAAGTTTCCAAAATTCTTTTAAGGACAACCTACCATATCATGGGCGTTTTTTAAAAAGTATTTGTTAAATAAAGTTTTTTTTTATAAATTAAAATTAATTTATATAAACTAATAAATGATATTATTGTTAGTTTCTTTAAAATCTAATTCTGCATACACAACATAATTTTATTTTAAGAAAAATATCTTTTTCTTTTCTCTTTTCTTATAATTAATTTTAAGTTTTGGTCTAGGCACATGTACAAGAAATTAATATTGATCAAGTTTTGATCTATTTTTTGCATAACTTGTAATATATATATATATAT